>Ga0307516_10000928_pt1 | contig 40334 bp, 36 predicted proteins | sample 19_EM_MG_FD_203310 | JGI IMG/M metagenome (GOLD analysis project Ga0307516, IMG submission 203310) | Populus trichocarpa ectomycorrhiza microbial communities from riparian zone in the Pacific Northwest, United States - 19_EM | ecosystem: Host-associated > Plants > Roots > Unclassified | place... | reverse complement strand
ACATGCCAACAAGCGCCGTGTTGGCGCAACGGAGCAACGGCATGCCACTTGCTCACTCGGCGCCGAGGGGGTAGAACCAAGTTGACACACTCACGAAAAGGCGCCGCATGACTTGGCCCGACATATCGCTGGGGGGTGATTTCCTGAGGATTGCGCTGCATCTGGTCGGCGCCCTGGCGGCGGGCGGCATGATCGGGTTGGAGCGCAGCATCCATGGCCGGCCGGCCGGCTTTCGCACCCACGCGCTGGTGGCCTTGGCTTCGAGCGTGCTGATGGTGGTGCCGATGTACCAGGGTCAGTGGCTGCCCGGCTTTGCGCAAGACAGCTTCCGCACCGACCCCACGCGTATGGCGCAGGGCATCATGACCGGCATCGGTTTCCTCGGTGCCGGCGTGATCTTCAAGGACGGGCTGTCGGTGCGCGGCCTGACCACCGCGGCATCGATCTGGGTCACCGCCGCGATCGGCATCCTGATCGGCATCGGCTTCTACGGGCCGGCGCTGCTGGCCACGATGTTGACGCTGGTCGCGCTGTCCTTGTTCCGCTGGATCGAGGATCGCCTGCCGACCCACCACTACGCACACCATTCGGTGCGTTTCCAGCGCCACCAGGCGATGTCGGAAGCCGAGCTGCGCGGCTTTCTCAAAGAGCATGGCTTCACGATCGCGCAGATGAGCTACCGCGCGTTCGATGACGAGCCGGATTTCGAATACCGCATGGTGCTGCGCACGACCGATCAGCAGAACATTCCGCGACTGGCCGTCGCGCTGCGTGACCGGCCCGACGTCCGCGCCTTCCGCATCTCGCCGACCGGCGATTGACCCATTCTGGAGAACGCGCATGGCCGCCCGCCGCAACCGTTCGAGTTCTGCATTGGCCCGCTAGTGTCCTGTCCCGCAGATAACTGTCATTGCGACGGGCCGCAATGGGGATGATCGCGAGACGACGAGCCGGGTAGATACCTCGTGGTATCTGCCCGGCTTGGCGGCGCTGCGAGCGCCCCATTTCGGCCCGCCCGAAGGGTTCGACCAGATGGCGCGCTCGCGCGCCCGGCCATCAGGGCAGATACGCTGGGTATCTGCCCAGCCGTCCGAACGCACGATCATCACTATCTGGTCGAATCTCAATGGCAGCTATCTGTGGGACAGGACACTAGGCCACCGAATTGGCCTTCGCTGTGCCGCAGGTCGTTGCGCACCGGGTGTGGCGCATGGCCGCGGCTGGCCACCAGCCGTCGGCGCGCGACCGCATGGAGTTCGCGCTGATGGGCAACGAGAAGATGGCGGCCTTCTTCGAATCCTGGGCGGCGATGGGTTGGGCGATGGTGCGCATCCAGCAACAGCTGTGGATGTCGATGTTCGGCTTGGCCATGTCGCCCCTGAGCCGCCATGGGGCTCACCGTGCGGCGATGGACGTGCTCGGCAGCGGCCTTGCGCCGGTGCGCCGGCGGGCGGTGGCCAACGCGAAGCGGCTGGCCAGGATCAAGTTCTAGGGCCTGCAGCCATTGCGGCGCCGGCCGGCTGATCCCAGAATCCGCGCCACGCCCACCTCCGGGCGCTGGAGTGTCGATGCAGGCTGCGCCCTCTGTGCCAGTCGCCCAGGCGGGCGAGCCACGCGACTGGCTGGGCTACCAACGGTATGCCGATGCGCTGTGGACGCGCATCGTGCACAACTTCGCTCTCGACAGCGACGCGCGCAGCGCCGCCGCCGCGGCGAAGAAGCCCGATGGCCGTCACCTGCCGACAGGCGACCCGCTGGTCGTCGGTGTCTATGGCGAATGGGGCGTGGGCAAGAGCCGGCTGCTGGAGCTGATGTACCAGCTCGCCGCGCGCCAGAACGTGGAGGACTGTGCCCAGCGGGTGCGCGATCCGCAGGCCTATGAAGCCAGCCCTGCGCTGCGCTTGACCGTGCCGGTCTGGTTCCACCCCTGGAAGTACGAGCATGAGCCGCATCTGGCGGTGCCCTTGCTGATGCACCTGGCCGAGGCCACGCAGCGCACGCTGGGCAGCGCCGCTTCGCTGGAAGAGCAGACCCTGCAACTGTTGAAAGACCGGGGCGAAGACGTCAGCACGGCGGTCGAACGGGTGAAGCAGGTGGCGGCCACGTTGCAGGCCGCGGCCAGGATCGCGCACAAGGTGGCGGGCAACGGGCTGGTCAAGACGACCGCGAGCCTGGCGGCCGGCTACTTCGGCTTCGGTGCGGCGGCAGAGCGTTCGCTCAGCTGGGTCGAGAAGACGGCCGAGAAATTTCTGCCTGACGCGAAGGACGATGACAAGCCGGTCGAGAAGGCCGCGGTCAAAGAGCCCGGCCTGATGGGGCGCCTGTTCGGCAAGAGCGGTGCCGTGCTGGCCGACGCGACACCGGAAGCCAGCGCCGATGGCCGCTACTACTACAACGTGCACCGTTACCTCAGCGAGCTGACGCACATTGACGGCGACACCGCCGCGCGCCTGGGGCACCAATCGCTGCGCCACGACATCCACCTGAACTTCGTCGTCTTCGTCGACGACCTCGACCGCTGCCTGCCGGAGAAGGCAGTCGAAGTGCTCGAGGTGATCAAGACGGTGCTCAACGTCGAGAGCTTCGCCTTCGTGATCGCGCTCGACGACGAGGTGATCGAGCGTGGCATCAGCTACCGCTACCGCGAGTACCGCTTCCAGAACGCCAAGCCCGAGATGCCGATCACCGGCTTCGAATACCTGGAGAAGATCGTCCACCTGCCGTTCCGGCTGCCGCAGCTGACGCGTGCGCAGGCGGTGGAGTTTCTGCGCCGGCAGGAAGAGCGCCTGCTCGCGCCGACCGCGAGTGACCCGGCGGCTGCGGCCATCACGCCGGTGCGCCTGTGGTTCGTGCCGGACCCGGCGACCGGCGGCTTGCAGCCATCGCCGCTGGTACACCTGCTGCTCGACAGCTTCGATGCCTTCGTGCCCCGCAAGCTGGGCCGCACGCTGGAACTGATGCACCAGTTCCAGCAGGTGTTCACCGCGCGCGGCACACCGATCCAGCCGCCGCCGTCTGGCTTCAGCACGACGAGTAGCGCGGCTGACGCACGCATGGTGCTGTGCTGCGTGCTGCTGCAGCTGTTTGCACCCGAGATATTCCGGCTGCTGCGTCGCCGTCCTGAGCTGTTCGGGCACTGGATGAAGGCCTATCTGGAGCAGGATCAAACGCATCCGGTGTTCATCTGGCAGAAAACCGCAGGCGATCAACAAATGGGGCTGGAGGTGTCTGACGGGGATCTCTACCGCTGGGCGGCGCTGGGCTCGGTAGCGGGCACACCCAAACAGCTACCGCGGCCCACCGGATACGCCAAGGAAGGCAAGAACGACGAGGCGTTGCTCTCACTCGGACCGAAGCGTGAAGAATGGAGCAACTATGTTGACCGGTTGACGGCGAGTGATCGCTACTCGGTTGAACAAGTGAGGCTGCCGCTAGCGACCGCGTTGATCGGATTCCGCGAGATGCAGCGCCATGCCTTTGCGCCGATCCGGCTGGGTGGCGCGATGGCCTTTGCGACCGCGTGGACGGCCGGCGCGGTGCCGCGGCTGCAGGAATACCTGAACCTGTTTAATGATCAAGTCCTGCTCTTCGGTTCAGCTACGGTATCCGTGTCGGCAAGAGGCTCCTTGGCGGTGGGGCCGGGCGGGGCATCGACAACATCTACGCCGGCGCCAATACCGCAGGCGCCCGGTCCTGCCCCGGCGGTAACCCCGACGCCAATGGCAACCGCCGCCGGTTCCATCGACGCGGTGATTCGCATACCGACGCCAGCATCCGTCTTGTCGCCCACGTCGCTGTCGCCAACGGCGCGCCCGGTACGCCAGATACAGCCCGGGCAGTTGCTGGAGCTGCTGAGCAGCTCGGATGCGTCGACCCGTGCGGCGCTGCCCGATCGCTTAGGGCTGCAGCCCGGTGAATTGATCGATGAGATGGGAGTGCAGGTCCTCGCCAGGGTCTTGCGCAATCACCCGACTATGGGCGATCCCCGCTCACTCGAAGCGTTGACCGCACTGGCACCGTTTCTCGACGCGGCGATGGTGGAGGGCGCTCGGCCTTGGCCTGTGACTGCGGCGCTGGCTATGCCGTCAGCAACAGATGACCCGGGTGCCTGCATCGAAATCTCGCGCCCCTATGTCACGCTGGCAAAGCACGGTCTCGATCGGGCGCTCGGTCTGGATGCGGCATTGGATGTTGTCCGCTCGGGCCTGCTAAATGTCCTGGCCAACTTGGAAGTTTCGACGTCCACACGTGAAGCTGCCTCCGACCAACTGAGCATCGTCGGGGACTCCCGTTTCAGTTTTGACCCGGCCAGGCTCTGGTTGCCAGGCCGGCGCGCGCAGGTCGTCCCCGCGGACGATGAACCAATTCGCGAAGCCACTGGCCAAGAAGAACCAATTATTGGCTTCGTGCGAATGCGGGCGGGGAGTTTCAATCTAAGTGCGGCGAACACTGAAGGTGAAGAGCACCACCTATTTCAACAAGTGGATGACTTCTTTGTCGGCCGCGCGCTTGTGACCATTCAACAGTACGAGGAGTTCGTCAACGACGACGGCTATCGGCGTGACGAATGCTGGGACGAAGTCGGTAAGGCTTGGTTGAAGGGTGATTTGGACGATCTGATTCGAGACGCTAGTTCGACATCGGCATTGGCAATCCGCCCGCCTGTCAAGCGACTGCAGCCCCGTCAGTGGAGTGGGCAACTGGGCACTCCACTGCGTGCAGTAACAGGTGTCTGCTGGTTTGAAGCGCGGGCTTACGCCGCGTGGCTCAGCTACAAGCTGACATCGGAGCTGGAATCTGCCGGATTGAGTGCCTACCAGGCCTGCTTGCCACTCGATGACGAGTGGATGAGAACCGTGTGCGCGCGTAGTCTGACGAGCCACGACGCACGGCTCTGGCCGTGGGACTCACTTGCTCTGTCGCAGCCGCAGGCCAATACGCTTGAAAGTCGGATAGGTCATCCGTCAAACGTCGGCATGTTCAGTCCCAGCACCGCCGGGATCTTCGACCTCGCAGGAAACGTTTGGGAATGGATGGACGACTTCTACGGAGGCGCTCAGACACGCCTGTCCATCTCACAGGTGAAGAGCATTCAAAACGTTCAGCAAATCATGGTGTCGCTGCGTGGAGGCTGCTGGGCCGCGAATATGGGTAATGCGAGCCGCATGGCTCAATTTGCAACACTGCCTTGGGACAGCAGCGATCAGTACGGATTCAGATTGGTCCTGGCGGTACGACAGCAGACTGTGCCCACCTAACGCGTCGGTTGCGGGCCAAACCGGTTCTCGCCCCGCGTTCCCGGCAAGAAGCCGTTGTCGATCAGCGCCCACAGCTGCCCGACCAATGGCACCAGTGTCACCAGCACCCACCAGGCGGAGCGGTCGCGGTCGTGCCAGCGTTTGGCCGAGATGGCGATCGCGGGCCAGGCGATCAGCAGGTTGGCCAGTTTCTCGGCGCGTTCAGAGGGCAGGCCTGCGATCTCGAGCAAGGCCATCAGGACCATGCCCACCACCAGCAGCACCAGCACGCCGTGCAGCCAGAAGCTGCGCCGGTTGATGCGGCCCTTGAGCCCCACATAGAGCTGCCAGGAGGTCATGTCCTCCAGCAGAGGCGGCGGGGTGTGGTGGGTGGGCAGCGCGAACATGCGGCCAGTATTCCACGCTGACCGCGTGCGGCGTTGCCTCAGCGCAAGACTTGGCGGCGCTTCAGGGCGTGTCGACCCAGAGCTGTTGCATCGCCGCCTCGAAACGGCCCTGGCGCTCGGTGTTGCCGCGGTGGTGATGGTCGCGCACGACCCAGTCGCCGGCCACCATCACGTCGCGCCAGGGCCGGCCCGGGCTGGAGAAGACCAGCGCATCGAGCAGCCGGCTGGGCGGGATGCCGGCCAGGCTGGCGTCGCCCAGGTCGACCACCAGCAGGTCGGCCCGCGCCCCGGGGTGGATGCCCCACAGCGCTTCGCCGCAGGCGCTGGCGCCGCCGGTCAACGCGCTTTGCCACAGGCGCTCGGCGGTGGCCGGCTGGCCGGCTTCCGGCGCGGCGGCGACGTTGCGGCACTTCAGGCTCAGGCGTTGGCCGTAGTCGAGCCAGCGCAGCTCTTCGCGCCAGGCGCGGGTCACATGGCTGTCGGAGCCGATGGCCAGTGGCACGCCGGCCTTCAGCCAGGCGGGGATGTCGGTCAGGCCGTCGCCCAGGTTGGCTTCAGTGCTGGGGCAGATCACGGCGGTGCTGCCGCAGTGGGCGACCGCCATGATCTCGGCCCGGTTGACGTGGGTGGCGTGCACCAGCTGCCAGCGCGCATCCAGCAGGCCTTGCTCGGCCAGCCATTCGACCGGGCGCAGGCCGGTGGCAGCCAGGCAGTCGCGCACCTCGGCCGGTTGTTCGGCGACGTGGATGTGGATGGCGCCGCTGAACCCTTCGGCCAGGGCCTGCAGGCGGTGGATCGACTCGGGCGCCGCGGCGCGCAGCGAGTGGATCGCGACCCCCGCGTTCAGCCGCGCATGGGCCTGTGCCTGCACCGCCTGCGCGGCGGCCCAGACCTCGTCAGCGCCCAGGTGAAAGCGGGCCTGGTCCGGCCGCAGTGTCGGCTGGCTGAAGCCGGCGCGCTCGTACAGCACCGGCAACACCGTCAGGCCGATGCCGACGTCACCAGCCGCCTCGATCAGCGCCTGGATCATCGTGTGACGCTCAGGGTAGGGCTGGCCACCGGGCTGGTGCTGCACGTAGTGGAATTCGCAGACCTGGGTGTAGCCGCCGCGCAGCAGCTCGCTATAGAGCTGGGCTGCGATGGCGCGCAGCATCGCGGGGTCGACTGCGCCGGCCACGCGGTACATCCGGTCGCGCCAGCTCCAGAAATCGTCGCCTTCGGATTCGCGCCGCTCGGCCAGGCCGGCAAAGGCGCGCTGGAAGGCGTGGCTGTGTGCGTTGACCAAGCCCGGCAGCACCGGGCCGGCCAGCCTGACCACGCCGTCGGGCGCGGGCGTGTCGGGCTGCACCAATTGCCAGCGGCCCAGGCCGTCGACTTCCAGCAGCACCGCTTCGCGCCAGCCGCCGGGCAGCCAGGCTCGCGGAGCCCAGAAGGTGGTCTCTGTTTTCATTGGGAAGCCTCCGCGTTGCACGCTGCGGAATTCGCCTTGGGAACGGCCCGGCGGCTCATACCTTGGGCGTCCATTCGAGCGTGGTCTGCAGCAGCGCGCGCAGCACCGGTTGCAGGCGCGCGGTGCGGGCGGCATCGACCCGGTAGGGCGGCGTCTCGGGCATGTAGGTCGACCAGCACATCTCCAACTGCACCGCGTGCACGCCCTGGCCGGGCTGGCCATAGTGGCGGGTGATGTGGCCACCCTTGAAGCGGCCGTCGACAACCTGCGTGAAGGCGTTCTGCGCCTCCAGCACATCGGCCAGCGCGGCACGCAGCGCGGGCGCACAGCTCTTGCCCTCGGCGGTGCCCAGGTTCAGGTCGGGCAGCTTGCCTTCGAACAGCCAGGGCAGCTCGCTCTTGATGCTGTGGCCGTCGAACAGCACCGCGTGGCCATGCTCGGCCTTCAGACGTGCCAGCTCGGCACGCAACGCGTCGTGGTAGGGCTGCCAGTAGGTGGCGCGCCGTTCGTCGATTTGCGGCGGCGTCGGCGCGCAGCCTTCGCGGTACAGCGGCTCGCCGGTGAAAAAGCGCGTCGGGCACAGCTCGGTGTTGTTCGCGCCGGCGTACATCGGCGTGTTCTCCGGCGGGCGGTTCAGGTCGATCACGAAGCGCGAATACACCGGCACGATCAGGCTGGCGCCCAGTTCGCGCGCAAAGGCGTAGACCTCGTCCAGGTGCCAATCGGTGTCTTCGACCTGCAGCGCGCGCTCGGTGTACAGCGGCTGCAGGTTGGGCGGGATCTGGCGGCCCACATGGGGCAGGCTGACCAGCAGTGGCCGGTTGCCGCGGGTGAGGGTGAAGCTCGGGGTGTTCAAGGTGTCGTTCATCGGGTTCGCCTGGCTCAGGCCGTGGTCATCTGCCCGCCCGCCACGGTGCCGCGGCACGCGCGCTCGCCGAAACGGTAGGCCAATTCGTTCGGGTGGTCCACTGCCCAGAGCGCGAAATCGGCCCGGTGGCCGGCGCGCAGCTGGCCATGGCTGCTGCCCAGGCCCAAGGCGGTGGCGGCGTGGCGCGTGGCGCCGGCCAACGCCTCTTCGGGCGTCAGGCGGAACAGCGTGCAGGCCATGTTCAGCATCAGCGGCAGCGACAGCGTCGGCGACGAGCCGGGGTTGTGGTCGGTCGCGATCGCGATCGGCACGCCCGCTTCGCGCAGTGCAGCGATCGGCGGCAGCTTGGTCTCGCGCAGGAAGTAATACGCGCCGGGCAGCAGCATGGCGACCGTGCCGGCGGCGGCCATCGCGGCGATGCCTTCGTCACTCAGGTATTCGAGATGGTCGGCACTCAAGGCGGCGTAGCGCGCGGCCAGCGCCGCCCCGCCGGAGTCGCTCAACTGCTCGGCGTGCAGCTTGACCGGCAGGCCCAGCGCACGCGCGGCGTGGAAGACTCTTTCGATCTGCGCCGGCGTGAAAGCGATGCGCTCGCAAAAGCCGTCCACCGCGTCGACCAGGCCCTCGGCGTGCCATTGCGGCAGCCATTGGCAGATCGCGTCGATGTAGTCGTCGGCACGGCCTTCGAATTCCGGCGGCAACGCGTGCGCGGCGAGCGAGGTGGTGCGCACGGTGATCGGCAGGGTCTGGGCGATGCGCCGCGCAGCACGCAGGCAGCGTGCCTCGTGCTCGAAGCTCAGCCCGTAGCCCGATTTGATTTCGACCGTGGTCACGCCATCGGCCATCAGCGTGCGGGCGCGGGCGAGGGCAGCGTCGAACAGCGCATCGTCGCTGGCTTCACGGGTGGCGGCAACCGTCGAGCGGATGCCGCCGCCGGCCCGCGCGATCTCTTCATAGGTGGCGCCCTGCAGCCGCAGCTCGAACTCGCGCGCCCGGTGGCCCCCGTAGACCAGATGGGTGTGCGCGTCGACCAGCCCGGGCGTGACGAGCAGGCCGTGCAGGTCCACAGGCTCCAGCGCTGCGCGTTGGGGCGCGCTGAGCAGGCGTTGCAAGGCCGCGTCGGCCTCGGTCGAGGGGCCGACCCACGCGATCTGCTCGCCATGGGTCAGCAGATCGCCTTGCGGCAGCCAGCCCCAGGCCGATGTGCCGGGCTGGCCCGACATCGTGGCCAGCCGGGCGCCGCGCCACCACTGCCAGCGCGAGCCGTCGTGAGACACATGAGATGCCTTGGCACCAAAGTCGTCAACTGTCATGTTCTGTCACCAAAGCTAACGAGAATTCAGGGCGGATCAACAAAAGTTTGCGCCTGGCTGACGCCCGGCGCCTAGGATGCACGGCGGCGCATTCTCAAGAATCAATCCCCGCACACCATGGTAGGCCTCGTGGGCCTGCCAACGCCGCGCCCCAGGCCGGCGCTGGCCGCGTGCGGCAGCCACCGCCAAGGGAGAAGAAACACCATGCTGAACCTGTGGGCGGACCAACCGCCAATCGTCAGTCCGCCGCTGCCACGCCGCATTGGCGCAGCAGCGGCCGCGTTGCCGCTGTACCGCATCGAGGCCTTGCCCGACAGCGGTAAATACACACCCGTCTCGGCGGAAGACATCAACCAGCAGGGTTGGGTCACCGGCGTGGCCTATGTCCATGCAGACGAGTGGGCGGCGTATGTCTATGTCGATGGGCAGACGCGCATGCTGCCCGGCGGTCGCCTCGCCTATGCCCACAGCCTGAACGACCGTGGCGACGTGGTCGGCACGCTCGATGGCCAGGCCTGCTGGTGGCCGCTCGGGGGCGAGCGGCAAATGCTGGCCGGCTTGCGCCAGGCCGCTTCGGTCAACGACCGCGGCCAGATCGCCGGCAGCGCCTGTTTCGACGGCGTGAACGAGCGGGCGGCACTGTTCAGCGCCGGTGAGCTGATCGATCTCGGTACCTTGGGTGGCGCCACCAGCGTGGCCACCGGTGTCAACGACGCAGGGCAGGTCACCGGCTACTCTCAGCTGGCGTCGGGCGAGGTGCATGCGTTCGTCTGGCAACCGGTGTCGGGCCTGCTCGACCTCGGCACGCTGGGTGGGGCGGAGAGCCGCGCCGCCGCAATCAACGCACGGGGCCTGGTGCTGGGCTGCAGCGACGATGGGGACTGTCAGTCGCTGCCGTTCGTCCGCATCGGCAGCGAAATGGCGGTGCTGCCCTCGGTCGGCGAGATGGACCTGGCCGCGTTTTCGCTCAACCGCCATGGCGAGGCGGTGGGCAAGCTGACCGCTGCGAATGGTCAATGGATCGCATCGCTGACCCGTGGCGGCCGGACCCGCCGGCTGCTGAACCTGCTGGACGCCAGCGGCGCGGAATGGAAATCGCTCAGCGTGGCGCTGGGCATCAACGACGCCAGCCAGATCGTCGGCGTCGGCCAACGCCAACACGAGCAGACCGAGCGCGCGTTCATCGCGACACCGTTGCCTCGTTGACGTGAAGCAAGGGCAGGGCAGGCGGCTGCCCTGACCACCCTGGCGGCCAGCCAATGGCCGTGCGGCCGTCGAGCCTGACCGGCTCGTTGGCCCGAACCTGGTGGACACGGCGCCGCGTGCCCCGCTCAAGCCGCGGCGTTCAGGCTCATCCACCAGGCTTGGCATGGCGAAGAAGAGGTGGCGGGCTTCAGCCGCCACAGGCCGGCGTGGGGTTCATCGCACCAGGCCAGGCTGTGGGCCGGCAAATCGAGCGTGCGGCCGTCATTGGCCTGAAGCTGTGCCGCCGACGCGGTGTACAAGCCGCGCCAGCGGGCCGCGACGGGCAGTGCGCTGTCGGGCATCGCGCCCCACATGGTGGTCGTGCCCGCACTGTGGCGGCCCATCAGGTTCAGGTCCCGTGTCGGGCCGTTGACCAGGCGGCAGCCCGGTGCTGCGACGCCATCGAAGCTGAGCGGCGCCGATACTTTGGTCAAGGTTTGCTCGACACCGGAAAAATCGAGCACCACGCCAGCGCCCTCCAGCACCGCGAAGCAGCGCTGCACGCCGGGGAAGGGCGAGAACGGGCCGTCGCGGTCGATGTCGGCCACGCTGACGCGCACCAACCAGTCGGCCCCTGAGCCGGGTGGCCAGGCCAGCAACTCGCGGGTGACCCCGCCGCCATTGCGCCAGGGTTGAGGCGTGACAGCGCCCAACTCGATGATGTGAATCGTCATGGTGTGAAGTGCCCTTCCAGCCCGTAGCGCGTGCCGGGGTGCACCAGCCGTGCCAGGGTGATCGCGCTGTCGGTGGTGAAGGTGCGGCGCACGATGATGAGGCAAGGGTCGGTCGGGGCGATGCCCAGCAGCTTGGCTTCGTCCTTGGTCGCCCGCCCGGCCTCGATCGAGTACTGTGCGCGCCACAAGGCGGTGGCTTCGAACAGGTAGTGTGTCGGTGTGGTCTTCGCGAAATCCTGCGCCAGGTAGTCCGGCGCGCAGGCCGGGTTCACATAGCGGTCTTCGCACTGCAGTGGCACGCCGTTTTCCAGATGCACGATCAGCGTGTGAAAAACCGGCGCCCCCGGCTTCAGACCCAGCTGGCCGGCCAGGCCGTTGGTGGCGCGCACTTCTTCTTGTGCCACGACCTTGGCCTCGTGGTGATGGCCACGCTCGGCGATCTCTTCGTGCAGGTCGCGCAGCGTCAAGGTCGACGAGACCTTGTGCAGCTGCGCGGCAAAGGTGCCCACCCCCTGCACCCGCTCGATCAGCCCTTCGGCCTGCAGCTCGCGCAGCGCGCGGTTCACCGTCATGCGGCTGACGCTGAACTGGGCGACCAGCTCGGCTTCGGAGGGCATCAGCACGCCGGGCGGCCAGTCGCCGGCGCCCAACCGGCCTTTGAGATATTGCTTGACTTGCGCGTAGGGCGCCAGGCTGGCGAGCGGCGCCGGTGCTGAAGAAACCATGGTGGGGATGCTACTTGCCTAAACTTGTCTAGACAAGTAGGATTCGCCCCCATTCGGTGTCCGCACCGCATTGCCCGCATCCTTGCCCGCATCTCCCAGGAGCCGCCATGACCGACCTGTCCCAGCCCACCCGCCGTGCCACCGCCCGCCCCGTCAAGGCGCCCACCGGCACCACGCTGCACTGCAAGAACTGGCTGATCGAGGCGGCCTACCGGATGCTCCAGAACAACCTGGATCCGGCGGTGGCCGAAAACCCCGACGCGCTGGTGGTCTACGGTGGCATCGGCAAGGCCGCACGCGACTGGGACAGCTTCGAGACCATCCTCGAGTCGCTGCGCAAGCTGGGTGAAGAAGAAACGCTGCTGATCCAGAGCGGCAAGCCGGTCGGCGTGTTCCGCACCCATGCCGATGCGCCGCGTGTGCTGCTCGCAAACTCCAATCTGGTGCCGAAGTGGGCCACGTGGGAGCACTTCCACGAGCTGGACCGCAAGGGTCTGATGATGTACGGCCAGATGACGGCGGGCTCGTGGATCTACATCGGCAGCCAGGGCATCGTGCAGGGCACCTACGAAACCTTCGTCGAAGCCGGCCGCCAGCATTTCGGCGGTTCGCTGAAGGGCAAGTGGATCCTCACGGCGGGTCTGGGTGGCATGGGCGGCGCGCAGCCGCTGGCCGCCACCTTTGCGGGCGCCTGCTCGCTGAACATCGAATGCCAGCAGTCGCGCATCGACTTTCGTCTTCGTTCGCGTTACCTCGACGAACAAGCGACCGACCTCGACGACGCCCTCGCCCGCATCCAGCGCTACACCGCCGAAGGCAAGGCAATCTCGATCGGCCTGCTGGGCAACGCGGCCGACGTGCTGCCCGAGATGGTCAAGCGGGCCCAGGCCGGTGGCATCAAGCCCGACCTGGTGACCGACCAGACGTCAGCCCACGACCTCGTCAACGGTTACCTGCCGGTGGGCTGGAGCGTCGACCAGTGGAAGGCCGCGCAGGCCGATGCCTCGCAACACGCCAAGCTGCGCGACGAAGCGGCGCAAGGCTGCGCCGTGCATGTACAGGCGATGCTCGATTTCCAGCAGATGGGCATCCCGACTGTCGACTACGGCAACAACATCCGCCAGGTCGCGTTCGACCAGGGCGTGAAGAACGCGTTCGACTTCCCCGGCTTCGTGCCGGCCTACATCCGGCCGCTGTTCTGCCAGGGCAAGGGCCCGTTCCGCTGGGTCGCCTTGTCGGGCGATCCAGAAGACATCCGCAAGACCGACGCGAAGATGAAGGAGCTGTTCCCCGAGGACAAGCACCTGCACCGCTGGCTCGACATGGCCGGCGAGCGCATCGCCTTCCAGGGGCTGCCGGCGCGCATCTGCTGGATCGGCCTGGGCGAGCGCCATCGCGCCGGCCTGGCCTTCAACGAGATGGTCAAGTCGGGTGAGCTGAAGGCGCCGATCGTGATCGGCCGCGACCACCTCGACTCGGGCTCGGTGGCTTCACCGAACCGCGAGACCGAAAGCATGAAGGACGGCTCGGACGCTGTGTCCGACTGGCCGCTGCTGAACGCGTTGTTGAACACCGCCGGCGGCGCGACCTGGGTGTCGCTGCACCACGGCGGCGGCGTCGGCATGGGCTACTCGCAGCACTCGGGCGTGGTGATCGTCTGCGACGGCACCGACGCCGCGGCCAAGCGCATCGAGCGCGTGCTGTGGAACGACCCGGGCACCGGTGTGATGCGCCACGCCGATGCAGGCTACGACGACGCCGTGGCCTGCGCCAAGGCCCAGGGCCTGAACCTGCCGATGGTCAAGTAAGGACATGGGGCACCCGGCGCCGGAGTACCGCCGCCACCCTCCGGGAGGGTGCGCAGCCGCCTTGGGAGCGGCCCGGCGCCGGCTGCGGTCACTGCGGGAGGGGCAGCTTGATGAAGCGAGGGCGGTAGATGTCCTTGCCGCCGGCGCTGAAGTTTTCCCAGAAGTCGAACGAATTGACGTGGTAGCTGATCAGCAACTCACCCGGGGCCGACAGATGCGGATGCGCCTTCGCGCCGTAGACGAAGGTGTTCGGCGTCAGGTTGTCCTCGGGGCACAGCCAGATCGGAATCGGCTTGCCGAAGGGGCCGACCGGCGAGCTGCCGTAGCGCACGACGACCGTGCCGCTGAGCGTGTCCAACTGGTGCACGACCATGAAGCGGCCATCGGGCAGCGGCGTCACGCTCAACTCCGCACCCATGCGGTTGGCCACCGGGGCGGCCGCGTTGATCTCGGTCACCCAGGCGGTGCCGTTCCAGAAGCGGTAGCTGCCGGGCTTGGTGATCGCGTCCGGGTGCACACGCGCAACCAGCAGCTTCTTGTTGTAGTCGTCCGATCGCACGCCGTAGACGTAGAGGAAACCATCCGGGTTCGGCGCGCCGGCCTGCACGGTCAGCGGCATCGTCGCGACGCCGAAGGCGATCTCGCCAAGCTTGCCGTTGCGCGGTGCGAACAGCGGCAGGTTCAGCCGGTTGTAGACACCGAGGAACGGCGCGCTGTCGCTGGCCGAGGTGGTCAGCAGATCGACGCCGACCTGCTTGAAGTTGAAGGCACCGCCGTCGCCCAGCGCCATGCGCGAGGCGTACATCCGCACCTTGCCTTTCCACACCGTCGCGTCGCCGGGCCAGTACCACTGGTCGGGCTGTGTGGGCAGCACCATCGAGACGGCCTTGCCTGCGCCGTCGCGCCGCACGTTGAACTGCAGCGCCGAGGGGACGGGCGTCGCGCCGGTCAACATCGCGCTGGTGTTGTTGACCATCACCGTGCCGCCGATGCGGCTGCCATCAGGGTTGGTGCCGCCTACAAAGCTGTCCGAGAACAGGATCAGCGTCTTCGTCGCGCCACCGCTGCCGAAGCGCTCGTCGCCATTCATCGGGATCGTGTAGACGCCGTCGGCGCCGCTCCAGCCGTCGTTCACGCCATAGGGCGCGTCGAACAGGGCGGTCCATTCCGGCGCGGCCACCGCGCTGTAGGGCGGCACCTCAGCCGCCCATCCGAGGCTCGCGGCGCTGATCAGCGCCAGGGTCGATAAAAACGTTTTCATCCAGTCATCTTAGAACCGAGGACCGCTCCACCATGTCCATGCTCACCCTGACTCCCGGCCAGCTGACGCTGGAGCAACTGCAAGCCATCCACACCGGCGGCGTGAAGATCGCGCTGGCTGAATCGTCGAAGGCCGCTATTGCCGCCAGCGCCGCCATCGTGCAGGCCGCCGCCGCCGGCGACGCGCCGGTCTACGGCGTCAACACCGGCTTCGGCAAGCTCGCGAACCAGCGCATCAGCGCGGCCGATCTTGCGCTGCTGCAACTGAACCTGATCCGCTCGCACTCGGTGGGTGTCGGCGAGCCGCTGTCGCCTTCGGTGCTGCGTCTGATGTTGGCGCTGAAGGCCGCCAGCTTGGCGCGTGGTGCCTCGGGCGTGCGCCAGGTGGTGGTCGACACGCTGATCGCCGCCTACAACGCCGGCCTGACGCCTTACGTGCCGAGCCAGGGTTCGGTCGGCGCCTCGGGCGACCTGGCGCCGCTGTCACACATGACGCTGGCGCTGCTCGGCGAGGGCGAGATGCTGGTTGGCGGCAAGCGCGTGCCGGCTGGCCCGGTGCTGGCCGAAGCCGGCATCAAGCCGCTGACGCTGGAAGCCAAGGAAGGCCTGGCGCTGATCAACGGCACGCAGACCAGCGCGTCGCTGGCGCTGCATGCGTTCTTGAGCTTCGAGCCGGTGCTCGAATCGGCGTTGGTGGTCGGCGCATTGACTGTCGATGCCGCCCGCGGCAGCGACGGCCCATTCGACCCGCGCATCCACCAGCTGCGCGGCCAGCCTGGCCAGATCGATGTGGCGCAGTACTACCGTGCGCTGCTCAAGGGCAGCGCGATCCGTGCGTCGCACGAAGAAGGCGACGACCGCGTGCAGGATCCGTACTGCCTGCGCTGCCAGCCGCAGGTCGTGGGCGCCTGCCTCGACCAGTTGCGCCACTCGTCGCTGGTGCTGGTGCGCGAAGCCAACGCCGTGACCGACAACCCGCTGGTCTTCGCCGATGACGGGATGATGATCTCCGGCGGCAACTTCCACGCCGAACCGGTGGCCCTGGCCGCCGATGCGATGGCGGTTGCGATCGCAGAGGTCGGTGCCATCGCCGAGCGCCGCATCGCGATGCTGATCGACACCGGCGTCTCACGCCTGCCCCCGTTCCTGACCAGCAACGCCGGCCTGAACAGCGGCTTCATGATTGCCCACGTGACGGCCGCCGCATTGGCCAGCGAGAACAAGTCGCTCGCCCACCCGGCCAGCGTCGACAGCTTGCCGACCTCGGCCAACCAGGAAGACCACGTCTCGATGGCCACCTTCGCGGCACGTCGGCTGCAGCCGATGATCCAGAACGTCGCGCACATCATCGGCATCGAGCTGTTGGCGTCCGCGCAAGGCGTTGAGTTCCTGCGCCCGCTGAAGAGCTCGGCAGCATTGGAGCAGGCCCACGCACTGCTGCGCGCGAAGTGCCCGTCGATCGAGGTCGACCGCTACCTGGCGCCGGACATCGAGGCGGCGACCGCGCTGGTCACGGGCGGAGCCTTGTCGGCGGTGTTCCGGGCACTGCCGGGCGAGCTGCCCAAGCTCTGGATTCCGGTCTGATCGACTCTGCGCGCAGCCGATGGGCTGCGCGGTGCTGCCGGCGCTCAGCCGCCGCTGTCGCCGGCACCGAACACATCGTGCAGCAACTGGCGACCGACAGGGTGGCCTCGCAGCCAACCGGCATGCGCCGGGTCGCGCAGCACCATCGCCAGCATGCCGCAGCGTTCGTCGTAGGCGCGTTGCAGCAGCGCCGCCGCGCGGTCGAGCTCGCCGATCGCGGCCAGCGGTGCGGCGTAGAGCGTGGCTTCGCCGGTCGTGGTGCGGGAGCAGATCAACGTCGCCTCGATGATGTCCAGCGCTGCCTCGCGCCGGCCGATCTGGGCCAGCACGAAAGACAGCACGGTCCACACGAAGGGCGGCGTGTCCGGCCCTTCGCTCAGGCGCCATGCGGCCCCTTCGATATCGGGTGAAGGTGCCACCATCGCCCGGATGGCCAGCTCGAAGGCGACCAGCAGCAACTGCCCCGGGTGTTCGGTGACCGACGCCCGGGCCTCGGCCAGTGCGTCGGCGCCGCGGCCGGCCTGCACCAGTGCGCGCGACAGCGTCATGCGCAGCAGCGGCGTGTGCGGCGACAGGCGCAGCGCGGCGCGCAGCTGTTCAACCGCCGCTGCGGGCTGGCCGGTGAGCAGCAGATGGCGGGCGTACACCAGCAGTGTGTCGGGATCGTTCGCGCCGTCGCGCAGCGCGTCCGCATGGGCCAGCGCCGCTTCGTCGAAGCGCCAAGCCATGTCCAGCAAGGCGCCACGTGCGCCGGCCAGGCCAGGGGTGGCGGCGTCCAGGCGCTTGCCTTCGTCGAGCACCCGCAAGCCTTCTTCGACCGACGGGTCGGTCGGCAACTGGCCCCAGCCGATCGCCGCGGCCAGCGACTCGGCCAGCGCCACCCGCGCCGGTGTGTAGCCGGGCTCGCGCTCGATCAGCGCGCGCAGCAGTTCGATCGCGCGGCCGACCGCCGCCGGCGTGCGCTGCGCGGCCAGCTGGCGGGCGTGCAGGTAGGCGTCCACCGTCGCGGGCTGGGCATGGGTGGCGCCGACCAGACGCGAGGGGGCCAGGGCCGGCACCTCGCCGTCCAGTCGGTAGCCGGTGCCGTAGACCGATTCGATCGTCAGCCCAAAGCCGGCCAGCGTGCGGCGCAGCCGGCTGATGCTTCGCGCCAGGCTCTCGTCCGACATGGCCAAGCCAGCCCAGACGGCGGCGGCGAACTCTTCCTTGCTGACCACTGCCGGGCGGCGTTGCAGCAGCAGCGCGAGCACGGCGCGTTCTTTTGGCGCCAGGTCGAGCGGGCGGCCATCGGCGAGCGGGAAACCGGCATCGTCCAGCGTCAGCGCGGCAGGGGGCATGGGGCGGTGGGCAGCGGGTTGGTCAGGATTCGGTCAAGCTTGCCACAGCCAGCCGCCCTAGCATCGTCGCCTACCCACAGGAGCAACAACATGAAGATTTGCACCCCTTTGCTGGCCGCCGTGCTGATCAGCGCCGGCTGGCTGGCCGCTGGCACCGCTGCCGCCGCCGACACCACCAGCTGGACCAAGACCGTGCCGATTGTCGACACGCCGGGGCCCGGGGGCATCTTCGGCACCAATGGCTTCGATGTGTTCGTCGAGCAGTCGGTGGCGGCGCGCTTCACCGTGCCGGCCGACGGCAACATGCGCCTGGCGCGCATCGGCCTCTGGCTGATGAACAACAGCGAGACCGTGCAGAAGAAGGTCCGCGTGTCGGTGCAGACCGACGCGCTGGACGAGGGCGGCGCTGAAACGCTGCCCAGCGGCGTGGAACTGGAGCACTGGTTCGCGCCGGTGCAGACGCTGGGCTGGAACCCGGTCGAGCAGTTCTTCGTCACCCGCAAGGGCCCGCACCTGAAGGCCGGCCATTCGTACTGGGTGGTGGCTTCTTCGCAGTCGCCGGTGTTCGTCGACCCGGTGTGGACCTTTGCCAAGACCGGCAACATGGTCACGACGACGACCTCCAACGGCGCTTGGCAGACCGCTGGCGACGGCGCGGCGCTGACGCTGCGGATAGATGCCCATCCGGTCAAGGCCGCTGATTGAGGTCTACCTGCCCCAAGACTGGGCTGTGCCCAGCCGCCCCCCGAGGGGATCAGGAATCTCGGGAGCGGCCCTTCGATTCTTGATTGACGAAGTCGCCGGCGGCGATACCGATCGCCGCATGGCACGCTACCTCGCGGGTATGTTCGCGGCGGGTCGGCAACAGCGGCTCGCATAATCGCCGCCACCTCCACCAAGGGGGACATGAGGGGCGGCGACATGAAATGGATCTTCGGCCTGATCGGCGCCGTGCTCGGCATGCTGACGGGCAACTTTGCCGCGGCGCTCGTCGGCGCCTTGCTGGGGGTGGGGGGCGCGGCGCTGATTCAATCGAACCAGCGCCGCGAAGAAGACGAGGACAAGCCGGCCGGGCCCACACCGATCCGGCTGACACTGGACCAGCGCCTGGCGGTGCTGGAAGAGAAGGTCCGCACACTGCAGGGCGAAGTGGCGCGGCTGAAGGCGCCGGCGGTTGGCACAGCAGAAGCGGCCGCGACGCCCGAGCCTGTCGCCGCCGCAGAGCGTGGCGCGCCATTGGCATCGATACCTGCAACGTCATTGGCACGAACGGAGCCGGCAGTCGCCCGCAGCGCCTTGCCGGTGGATTCGCCGAGCCCGACACCCGCCGCGGTAGCGGCGCCCACCGTCAGCCCGGCGCCGCAGGCCGCTCCAATCGCGCCGCCTCGGCCAATGCCCACGCCGGTGATGGCTTCGGCCGGGATGCCCGAAGCCGCATCTGTCGCCGCGCGACCGGCCGCCAAGACCCCACCACCACCGCCGCCGCCTGCGGTGCCGCTGAAGGACCGCCTGCCGCCTTTCCTGCGCGACTGGATCTTCGGCGGCAACACGATCGTCAAGGTCGGCGTGCTGGTGCTGTTCCTCGGCCTGGCGTTCCTGCTGCGCTACGCGGCCGAGCGGGTGGTGGTGCCGGTGGAGCTGCGTTACGCCGGCGTCGCGCTGCTGGGCATCGGCCTGCTGGCGCTGGGATGGCGACTGCGTGAGCGGCGCGATGCCTCGGGCGGCACCGGATACGGGCTGATCCTGCAGGGCGCCGGCATCGGGGTGCTGTACCTCACCACGCTGGCCTCGCTGAAGCTCAATGCCTTGATCGCGCCCGAGCCGGCGTTCGTCTTCCTGTTCGCGGTGACGGTGCTGAGCGCCGTGCTGGCGGTGGTGCAGAACGCGCCGTGGCTCGCCTATGTGGCGGTGGCCGAAGGCTTTGCGGCGCCGGTGCTGGTGTCCACCGGCGGCGGCAACTACCTGGTCCTGTTCAGCTACATCGCGCTGCTGGACATCGGCGTGTTCCTGATCGCCTGGTTCAAGGCCTGGCGACCGCTGAACCTGGTCGCGTTCATCGGCACCTTCACGCTGGCGAGCGCGTGGGCGAACGGCCGCTACGACGATTCGCTCTATGGCGGCGTGCAGGCTTTCCTGCTGCTGTTCTTCGTGCTGTTCACGCTGATCGGCGTGCTGTTCGCGCGCCGTGCGCTGGCCCTGGGCACGCCGCCCGATGCAGCCGACCCGCTGGCCCAGCGCGCTGCGAAGACGCTGGCCCAGGTGGGCCGAGTCGACAGCGCCCTGGTCTTCGGCGTGCCGCTGGTGGCCTTTGGCCTGCAGTACCTGCTGGTGCAGGACTGGGAGTTCGGCCCGGCCTGGGCGGCGCTGGGCTACGCGATGTTCTACCTGCTGCTGGGCGGCGTGACGATGCGCCGCGGCGGCACGCGCTATGCGTTGCTCGGCGAAGCCTACGTCATCGTCAGCGTGATATTCGGCACCCTGGCCATCCCGCTCGCACTGGAAGGCGTGTGGACCGGAGCCACCTGGGCCATCGAAGCCGCCGGCATGTTCTGGCTCGGCACGCGGCAGCACCGCACCTATGCGCGGGCCTTCGCGCTGCTGGTGCTGGCCGGTGCCGCGGTGCGCACCTTCAGTGCGTTAGGCATCGACGAGTCGGTCGGCACACCGTTGCTGACAGGCTCCATCCTCGGCATGGCGCTGCTCGCCGCTGGTGCGTTGGCGATGCATCTCGTCAGCCTGCGCGCGCATGACGGCGACGTGGCGGCGGCGCCGTGGGAAACCATCGGCCAGGCGGGCCAGCTCGCCATCGGCCTGGCCGGGCTGACGGCCATCGCGTGGATGCTGCTGGTGCCAGCCTGGGCTTGCGTCGCCACCTCGGCGCTGGCGTTGGGCGTGGCGCTGTTGCCCGAACGCTGGCGCAGCCCGGCGCTGCCGTGGTCGGTGGCGGCGTTGCAGGCGCTGGCGCTGAGCGGCTTCGTGGCGACCTTGCAGGTGCTGCACGGCGAGGCGATGCTGGGCAGTGGCTGGTCCGGTTTGGTGGCCGCGGTGCTGATCGCTGCCAGCCTGATGGCCAGCGCGGTGCTGGCGTTGCCGGCGGGCCTGCGCCAACGTTTCTCGGCACCCGACGAGGCTGTTGAACCGCCGGCCTGGCCGCTGGGCGCCACGCTCGGCCTGCTGGCCGGCGTGGCTGCGTTGGGCGGCAGCTTGCTGTTCGTGTTGCCGGCCGACCAGGCGGCGCGGCTGTGGCCGGCGCTGGGGCTGGCGGCGCTGTGGGCCGGCCTGCGCTTGCGTCATGGCCCGATGGTGGTCGCTGGATGGGTCTGGCAGGTGGTGGCCGGCGTGGCTTGCATGGCCTACGGCGTGCCGCTGTGGTCGCCCGAAACAACCGGCCTGACGTTGTGGACACCGCTGGTGTTGGCGCTGGTGGCCTTGATCTCCGGCGACATGGTCCGCCGCGTCGCGCAACGTGAGACCACCGCCGCGTGGCTGCGGCTGCCGGCATTGCAATGGGGCCTGGTGGTCTGGGCGTTGCTGTGGTGGGCGCAGGTGCTGCCGCCGGAAATCTGGCGCGGCCTGCAGCGCAATGTCGCCGACTGGACGGGCTGGTGGACGACGGCACTCGGCGCCTGGGTGTTGCTCACTTCCATGCTGCTGACGCTGGTCGCGCGCTGGCGCGATTGGAAGGTCGCCGGCCAGAGCACCTGGGCCACGGTGCCTGCGTTGGCCTGGCTGGCGTGGATCAGCGTGGCGGTGGTGGGCGATGCACCGCATGCAAACGGCGGCTGGCTGCTGTGGCCGCTGGCGTTCGTCTGGCATGGCCTGCTGCTGCGCAACCAGCCACGCTGGGCGCCAACCAAGGCGCTGGTGCCGATGCACCTGCTCGGCTTCTGGCTCTTCGTGGCGCTGGCCGCGCGCGAGGGCCAAGGCTTGCTGGCGCTCATCGGTGAGCCGGGTTCGGCCTGGTCGGCGCTTGGCTGGGTGCTGGTGCCGGCGGCGGTGCTGGCGCTGGTCACTCGCCCGGTGGTGCAGCAGCGTTGGCCGCTGCACAGCTTCCGCGATGTCTACCTGCTGTTCGCCTGCGCGCCTGTCGCGGCCTACCTGCTGCTGTGGGTCTGGCTGAGCAACGGGCTGGCCGGTGATGCGGCGCCGCTGCCCTATGTGCCGCTGGTGAACCCGCTGGAGCTGGGCCATGGGCTGGTGCTGCTGTCACTGCTGTTGTGGTTCCGCGCCTTGCCCGATTCGGCGCAGCGCTGGCTGCCACGGCCGCTGCTGTTGGCCGGCCTGGGCGCAACAGCCTTCGTCCTCTACACCGGCATGCTGCTGCGTGCTTGCCACCATCTGGCCGGCGTGCCTTGGGACGCGAGCGAACTGTTCGCCTCGACCCTGACGCAGGCCACGCTGTCGGTCGCCTGGGCCATTCTCGGCGTCGGTCTGATGGTGCTGGGCCACAAGAAGGTGCGGCGCGTTGTCTGGGTCGTCGGCGCCGGCTTGCTGGCGGTGGTGGTGGCCAAGCTGTTCTTCATCGAGTTGGCCGACCATGGCGGGCTGTACCGCATCGTGTCGTTCATCGTCGTCGGCCTGTTGCTGCTGCTGGTCGGCTACTTCGCGCCGGTGCCGCCACGGCACGCTGGTGAAGCGAACGACGAGGTGGCGGCATGAGGCGCCTGGCGATCATATTGATGGCGCTGGCTTCGGCAGCTGGCGCCGGCGAGCTGCCGCTGCAACTGAAGGGTGCGGGCGCGTACTACACGCTGCGCATCCCGCTCGATGTGCGGGCGCAGACGACTGCCGACGATCTGAGCGACCTGCGGGTGTTGAATGCGGCTGGCGAGGCGGTGCCCTACGCCTGGGTCGATGCCGAGCCCGGCGTCGTGGCCACGCCGAGCCGGCAGTCGGTGCCGCTGTTCAAGGCCCCCGCACCGCCCGCAGCGGCGGCATCGACCGCCGAACCCGCGCAGCAAGGCGGCTGGATCGTCGACCTGCGTGCGATCAAGGGCGTGCCGCAAGAGCTGCAGCTGGACGTGGCGCCCGGCGCCAACGGCATCTTCACGTTCGCGCTCGAAGCGAGTGCCGACCTGCAGCAATGGCGCACGGTTCTGCCACAAGCGCAGTTGGTGTCGCTGCAGCACCAAGGTCTGCGGCTCGAGCACGGCAGCTTCGAACTGGCCCGGACCGACGGGGTCGAGCATGGCGGCTACCTGCGCCTGCGGCCACTGCCCGGCAGCCCGCCGGCGCCGCTGACCGGCGCCCATGTCACGAGCCTGGCGCACCACGCCGAGCTGCCGGATTGGCAGTGGAGCGACACGCTCGTGCCGTCCGAATGCAAGGCCGAGTATTGCGACTACCTGCTGCCGCGCCACCTGCCGTTGCAACGCATCGAGTTCAGCCTGGCCGAGTCGAACACCTTGGCGCGGCTGCAGTTGCTGGCCCAGCCCGACGAAGAGCCAGATTCGGCGGATTCGCGGGTACGCCACCACCACCCAGTGCGTGAGCACCTGAAGGTGCTGCAGCACAAGAACCCGCCGGCACCCGTACAAAAAGACGACACCTTCTGGCCGCTGGCCAGCGGCACCGTGTATGCGCTGAACTTGCAGGGTAGCGAGTTGCGCTCGACCGTGCTCAGCGTGCCCGGCGGCCTGTACCGCAGGCTGCGCGTCCAGCCGACGGGTGGCATGGCCCAGTTGGGCAGCAAGCCGCCCGGTCTGCGTGTCGCCGGTCGCACGGCGAGCCTGGTGTTCCTGGCGCGCGGCGCCGGCCCCTACCGCCTGGCATGGGATCAGGCCTCGCCGCCGGTTGCGATGCCGCTGAGCCAACTGATGCCGGGTCGCCAGCCCGACGACGCACTGCCGGAAGCCACGGCGAGCGTCGCACCGCCGGCCGTGCCGTTGCGGGCACTGGCGGCCTCGGCGCCGGCCAGCGCGGCGGCGCCTTCACCAGCGCACAACCACAAGCTGTGGCTCTGGCTGGCGCTGGTTGCCGCGCTCGGCCTGATGGGCTTCATGGCCTGGTCGTTGCTGAAACCTGCCGCCAGGCCGGACTGAGCTTCGGGCCGGTCTACGAACCATCCCGGCATCGAGCGCTGGCTTCAGCTCAGCGCCTTCAAGGCTTCGGCGGCCGCGATGCTGCCGACCTCGATGCCGTTCCAGTTTTTCAACGGCACGCGCACGAGATCGCGCAACACCGCTGCGTCAGCATCGTCGCGCTGAGCCAGGGCCTCTATCACGCTGGCCATCACCACCTCGGCGGCGCGGGCGGTGTTGCCGTCGTCGACCTTGATCGCGATGCCCAGACCGCGGGTCGGCAGCGCGGCACAGTAGACGCCCTCGGCGCCGACCTTGCAGAACACGCGTTCGCCGAAGTGCTGCATCACCTTGGTGTCGAAACGGCCGCTGCCGGCGACCATGAACGGCGCGCGGGCGACCGCCTGGCGCAGCCGTTTGGCCGCTGCCGCGTGGCCATCGGACAGGCCCTGGCCGGACGCGAGCCGTGCGAAGCCGCGCGCCAGTTGGCGCAGCGGGATGCCGAAGGTCGGGATCGAGCAGCCGTCGGTGCCTGCGGGTGCATTCGCGAGGTCGCAGCCGGTGGCTGACTGCAGCGCCGCGCTGATTTCGCGCATCACCGGGTGTTCGGGCTTCACGTAGCCACGCAGAAACTCGGCCGGTTCGCGGCCGGCATTCAAGGCCATCAGGCAGCCGACGCAGACGAAGCCGGCGTGCTTGCCCGAGCAGTTGTTGTGCAGCGCGCTGGGGCCCTGGCGTTTGCGCGCGAGCGCGCGGCTGCTGGCCTCGTGGTAGGGCCAATGGGTGCCGCATTCGAGCGCGCCGTCGTCCAGCCCGGCGTGCGCCAGCACCGCCGCGGCAGTGGCCGTGTGGGCGGGCTCGCCGTTGTGCGAGGCGCAGGCCAGCGCCAGCGCTTCGTCGCTCAGGCCGAAGCGCTCGGCAGCGCCACTCGCTACGAGCGGCAGCGCCTGCAAAGCCTTGACGGCCGAGCGCGGGAAGATCGGCCGGTCGATGTCGCCCAGCGCGGTGTGCACGGCGCCGTCGGCATCGACGATCGCCAGTGCGCCGCGGTGGAGCGACTCGACCGCGCTGCCGCGCAGCACCTGCACCAGCACCGGGTTCACGCCGTGCCCCTGGTACCGCGGACGCGAGGGCTCAAACGCCGGTGCGCGCCTTGGGCGCGTGCTTGACGGCCTTGTGGGCCTTGCGGTGCGTGGCTTTGGCCTTCTTGACCTGCTTGGCCGTGAGGTGGCTGTTCTTGGCCACGTGGGCGCCGGCCTTGGTGGCATGGGCCTTGGCCTTCTTGACGTGGGCCTTGGCGTGCGTGCCGGTGGACGGCTCCGTCGTCGGCGCCGCGGTAGCGGCGAACGACAGCCCGAACAAGGCAGCGGCGAGCAAGGTGGTAAGGCGAAGGCGCGGGGCGCCGGCGGGCTTCAGCATGCGGGATCTCCTTGGTTTGCCGGCTATTTTGCGCCTGCCGGGCACAATGGCCGCACATGTCATGGTTTGCTCTGGCCTTGGTGCTGGTGGCCGCGTTGTTGCACGCGGCGTGGAACGTGGCCGTCAAGAAGGCTGGCGGCAATCATCACTTCGTTTTGATGGGCGCCTTGCTCATCGTCGTGATCTGGGGCCCGCTTGGCCTCTGGGTCGGTTGGGACGCAGTGCCGCGCTGGGGCCCACGCGAATGGGCGCTGATCGTCGCCAGCGGCATCACGCACCTCGTCTACTTCAACGTGCTGCTGAAGGGCTACCGCGAGTCGGACCTGACGGTGGTCTACCCGGTTGCGCGTGGCACCGGCCCGCTGCTGAGTTCGGTCGGTGCGATGCTGCTGCTGTCCGAATGGCCCAGCCTCGTCGGTGTGGCCGGCTTGGCCGGCATCGTCGGCGGCATCTGGCTGATCGCCGGTGGGCCGGCGCTGTGGCACAAGGCGCATGAGGCGCACGACCCGCTGCAGCGGGCGCGGGTGCGGGCTGGCCTCTGCTGGGGCGCGCTGACCGGCGTGCTGATCGCCGGCTACACCCTGATCGACGGTTATGCCGTCAAGGTGGTGCTGATCTCGCCGATCCTGGTCGACTACTTCGGCAACCTGGCTCGCATCCCCTTCATGCTGCCTTCGTACTGGAAGGACCGCGCGGGCTTTCGCGCCGCGTGGCGCTCGCAGTGGCGGTACGCGCTGGTGATGGCGACGATCAGCCCGCTGGCCTACGTGCTGGTGCTGTATGCGGCGCAGCGGGCGCCGCTGTCGCACGTGGCACCGGCGCGCGAGGTGTCGATGCTGTTCGCCGCGCTGATCGGCGGCCGCCTGCTCGGCGAGGCCGACCGCGGCTGGCGCCTGGCCGGCGCCGCCTTGATGGCCGCCGGCGTCATCGCACTGGCGGCCGGTTAGGCATCAAAGGCCCAAATACAGCGCACCCAGCGCCAGCAGTGCCGGCAGCGCCTGGATGAAGAAGATCTTGCGCGACACACTGGCGGCACCGTAGACCCCGGCCACCACCACGCACGCCAGGAAGAAGACCTGCACCTGCATGCCGCCCGCGCACAGGCCCCAGATCAGCCCGGCCGACAGAAAGCCGTTGTACAGGCCCTGGTTGGCGGCCAGCACCTTGCTGGCGGTGGCGAACTCCTGGGTGTTCTGAAAGGTCTTCAATCCGAACGGCTTGTCCCAGAGGAACATCTCCAGCACCAGGAAATAGGCGTGGAGCAGGGCGACCAGCGCCACGAGCACAGTAGCGATCATTTCAGGGTTCTCCTCTATCCCAACAGGCCAAACGGCGGGCTGCATCATGCCGCACAAGGCCGTGGTTGGGTGTCCCGCCTGGGACGACTTTCTGGGACGGTGCAGTCCCATGCACAATCACCGGCAACCGGTTGAAGGAGGCAGCGCATGTCGGACAGCAGCAAGGTTCTCGTCGCCCAAGGTGGTGGCCCTACCGCAGTGATCAACCAGTCGCTCGCCGGCGTGGTGCTCGAGGCCCGGCGGTTTGCCGGCATCTCGCGGGTCTACGGCGCGCGCCACGGGGTGCGCGGCATCGTCAACGAAGACCTCGACGACCTGACCCAGGAAACGGTCGCCAACCTCGAGCTGGTGGCCGCGACGCCAGCCGCCGCGCTGGGCTCGACGCGCGACAAGCCCGACCTGAAGTACTGCCAGGAGATCTTCAAGGTCTTGAAGGCGCATGAGATCGGCCACTTCTTCTACATCGGTGGCAACGACTCGTCGGACACCGTGCGCATCGTCAGCGAGCAGGCGCAAGCCGCGGGCTACCCGCTTCGCTGCATGCACATCCCGAAGACGATCGACAACGACCTGGTCGGCAACGACCACACCCCGGGCTACCCCTCGGCAGCGCGTTTCGTCGCCCAGGCCTTCGCCGGTGCCAACCTCGACAACGCGGCGCTGCCGGGTGTCTACGTCGGCGTCGTGATGGGTCGGCACGCCGGGTTCCTGACGGCCGCCGCGGCGATGGCAAAGAAGTTTCCGGACGACGGCCCGCACTTGGTCTACCTGCCCGAGCGGGTGTTCGAGCTGCCGAAGTTCCTGGCCGATGTGAAGGCCGTGCACGATCGTTATGGCCGCTGCGTGATCGCGGTGTCCGAGGGCATCCACGACGCGAGCGGCAAGTCGATCGCCGAGCAGTTGGTGAAGAACGTCGAGCGCGACGCGCACGGCAATGTGCAGCTGTCCGGCACGGGCGCGCTGGCCGACCTGCTGTGCGACGAGATCAAGGCCCAGCTGAAGATCAAGCGCGTGCGCGGCGACACCTTCGGCTACCTGCAACGCTCGTTCCTCGGCTGCGTGTCCGATGTGGACCAGCGCGAAGCGCGCGAGGTCGGCGAGAAGGCCGTGCAGTACGCGATGTGGGGCGACCGCGACGGATCGGTGGCCATCAAGCGCAGCGGCCAGTACGCGGTGTCGTACGAGCTGATGGCCTTGTCCGACGTCGCCGGCAAGACCCGCACGATGGAAGACGCCTTCATCAACGACAGCGGCACCGACGTGACCGAAGCCTTCCGCCTCTATCTGCGCCCGCTGCTGGGCGGCGGGTTGCCGGACGCTCACCGGCTGCGCCGCCACCCGGTGGCCAAGCGTTTGGGTGCATAAGAAGAATCATCAACAACGACGGACACCGTCGACCTGGAGGGAAAGCAAATGGAATTCACTGACAAGGACCGGCGCGTGCGCTGGCTGGGCCGCGTGCTGATGGCCATCGGCGCCGTAATCGTGCTCGTGATCATCTGGCCGTTCTACGCGGTGCCCACCGGCAGCCGCGGCGTGGTGACGCAGTTCGGCCGCATCGTCGGTATCGAAGACGAAGGCCTGGCGGTGCTGCCGCCCTGGCGCAAGCTGCACAACTTCAGCATCCGTGCCGAGAAGGCAGACATCGAGAACGCCGAAGGCAGCACCAGCGACACCCAGCCGGTGAAGGTGAGCATGACGGTGCGCTACAGCATCGCCACCGACCGCGTGTCCGAGGTGTTCGAGAAGTACTCGCACGATGGCGACCTGGCCTCCTATGTGCAAACAGCGACGCAGGAAATCTTCAAGGCGGTGACGGCCAAGTACACCGCGCCGGACCTGATCTCGCAGCGCGCGAAGGTCTCGTCGGACATCAACGCCGCACTGCGCGAGAAGCTGTCGATCTACGGCGCGCAGGTGATCAACATCGACATGCGCAACTTCTCGTTCTCCGACTCGTACATGCATGCGATCAACGACAAGGTGACGCAAGAGCAGCTGCGCCTGGCCGCCGAGAACAAGCTGCACACGGTTGAAGCCGAGCAGAAGCAGAAGGTCGCGATCGCCGAGGCCGAGGCCAACGCGCGCAAGGCCGAGGCCGACGGCGAGGCCTATGCGAACCTCACGATCGCCAAGGCGCAGGCCGAGGCGCTGCGGGTGCAGAACGCCGCGCTGGCGCAGAACAAGGAGGTGCTCGAACTGCGCCGCATCGAAGTCGAGAAGGTCAAGGCCGAGAAGTGGAACGGCCAGTTGCCGACGGCCATCTACGCCGGGGCGCCGATTCCCTTCCTCAACGTCAGCAAATAACGCATTGATGACTTCGCTGCTGTTCAAGAACGCTCGTGTCTTCGACGGCACGAATGCCGATTGCGCCGATGGCATGTGGGTGCGGGTGGCCGATGGGGCGATCCAGGAGCTGTCGGCCACGCCGCTGACCGCGCCTGACGACACACCGGTGATCGACTGTGCCGGCGGTACCCTGATGCCGGGGCTGATCGACTGCCATGTGCACGCCTTCGCGAGTGACGTGGCGGTGGCGAAGATCGACGGCATGGGCGAGGCCTACCGCACGGCGCATGCGGTGCGCATGCTGGGCCACGCACTCAGCTGCGGCTTCACGACGGTGCGCGACGTCGGTGGCGGCAACCATTCGCTCTGGCGCGCGTTGGCCGATGGGCTGGTTCAGGGCCCGCGCTATTTCTACAGCGGCAAGATCCTGTCGATGACCGGCGGCCACGGCGACTTTCGCCTGCAGGAGGAAAGGCCGCGCTATGAATCGGTCTGCGGTTGCGCCGGCTCGCCGCTGGCGAACACTTTCGCGGTGATCGCCGACGGCGTCGACGCTTGCATTCGAGCCACGCGAGAAGAACTGCGGCAAGGCGCGCACTGCATCAAGATCATGGGTTCGGGCGGTGTCGCTTCGCCGACCGACCCGATCTGGATGAACCAGTACCGCGAAGACGAGATCCGCGCGATCGTCAACGAGTGCGCCGAGCGTCGCAGTTATGTCTCTGCCCATTGCCACCCGGCCAGCGCGGTGCGTCGCTGTGTGGACTTCGGCGTGCGCAGCGTCGAGCACGGCACGCTGATCGATGACGAGACTGCGCGCTTCGTGGCCGACCGTGGCGCCTACATCGTACCGACGATGTCGATCATCTTCGCGCTGGTCGAGCAGGGGCGCTCACTGGGCTTTCCGCCGCAAAGCCAGGCCAAGGTCGAATCGGTGTTCGACCAGGCGATCACCGGGCTGGACGCAATGCGCCGCGCCGGCGTGAAGGTCTGCTATGGCACTGACCTGCTTGGCCGCACCTACACCGACCAGTGCCGTGAATTCACGCTTCGCAGCCGTGTCTTCACGCCGCTGGAGATCCTGCGACAGGCCACTTCGGTGGCCGCCGAGATGATGCTGCTCGACGGCCAGATCGGCTGCATCAAACCCGGCGCGCAAGCCGATCTTCTGCTGGTCGACGGCGACCCGCTGAAGGACATCGGCCTGCTGGCTGCCAATGGCCACAAGCTGCGGGCCATCGTGCGCGGCGGCGAGCTGGTGAAGCACGCCGCCTGAGCACTTCGACTCAGTGCAGCGGCAGCGACAGCACCTTCGGGCACACCGGCTGCGGGTTCGAGCAGCTGACCTGCGACACATTGGCCACGCCCGATCCGGCGTGCGTCACGCTGTTGTCGGTGCAGACTTTGTTGCCAGTGCCCGAGGTGGTGATGTAGAAGCCGTAGCCGCTGGACTGGAGGTCGACCGTGTTGGCCTGAAAGATGTTGTCCTTGCCGTAGCCGGTGTAGGCCACGTGGGTCTGGAAGCCGTCTTTCAGCACGCTGGTGTGGCCGGGGTTGGTCACCTTGTTGCCGTAGATGTGATAGCCGTTGCCCTTGGCGTCGATGAAGCTGTCGCCGTAGTTCTCGCCCGAGATGCCGGTTGCGTCGTAGGTGTTGCCGACGACGACGCCGCCGGTCGTGCCTTCCTTCAGATCGATGCCTTCGGCGGTCACGCCCGGGCCGATGTGGTTGTTGGCGATGCAGTTGCGGTCGCTGGTGTCGGGCTTGCCGTCGGTGTAGACCGGCCAGTTGGAAACCGCAGAGCCGGCATAGACGCCCTCGCCGTAGCCGGGCGTGTCCAGTCCGGTGCGGCTGACCGTGCTGTTGCGCAGCACGTTGTCGCTGCTGAAGGTGCGGAAGTGGATGCCCTCGCCGCCGACATTCTTGACAGTCAGCTTGTCGAGCAAGTTGTTGTGGGCGTTGTCGAGCACGATGCCCTTGGAGGCGCCGTCGACCGTGAAGCCGGTGAGCTTCCAGTAGTTGGCCTTCAGGCTGAAGCCGTAGCCGCTGTTGGTCAGCACCGCGCCGGTGGGCCCCTTCAGCGTGATCGGCTTGCCCTTGGCGCCGCTGCGTGTCGCAACGAAGCTGCCGCGGTAGGTGCCTGCCGCCAGCACGATCACATCGCCTGGCACGACTTTGCCCAGGGCCGACTGCAGGCCGGCCGCGTCGTTGACCGAATATTGGGTGGCATGCGCCGGCGTGGCGCCGAGCATCACGATCGATGCCACCATCACGCCAGGCCAGCTTCGAACCATCGAAAGCGTCATGCTGAATTCATCCGCAGTTGGGTTGGAAGGGTGTCGCGGCATTGAGCACACGACGGGGAGCCGCGATCTTCTGCGGCGCCTCGGACGCCGTGCAATACGCCAAACTACCTGGATCCACCCGCAGTTCTACTTGTCTTGGAAAGCAGTTGTTTCGCGTGAGCGCTGCGATGCTTGGCCTGCTGGCAAAAGGGTGGTGCTGGACAGGTGGGCATGAAGCGCATGAAGATCGGTGAATTACGTGGTTCACCGGAGCCTCGCAAACTGCCAACGTCCGACTTCTTTCGACCAACCCCGAGGAGAGACCATGCAATTGATCGGCATGCTGGATTCACCGTACGTACGGCGCGTCGCGATATCGCTGCAGCTGCTCGGGCTGCGCTTCGAGCACCACAACCTGTCGGTCTTCCGGACCTTCAAGCACTTCAGCGAAATCAACCCGGTGGTGAAGGCGCCGACGCTGGTCTGCGATGACGGCGAGATCCTGATGGATTCGTCGCTGATCCTCGATTACGCCGAGACACTGGCCGCGCCGGAGCTGCGGCTGATGCCGTCGACCTTGCCCGATCGCCAGCACGCCCTGCACCGCATCGGCCTTGCACTGGCCGCCTGCGAAAAGGCGGTGCAGATCGTCTACGAGCGCGAGTTGCGACCGGCCGACAAGCGGCATCAACCGTGGCTCGACCGGGTCACGGGCCAGTTGCACGCGGCCTGCCAGAAGCTCGACGATGCCGTGGGCCGCCATCCGTTCGCGCCGCCGCCGGCCCGGCTGGATCAGGCGGGCGTCAGCACCGCGGTAGCGTGGCACTTCATCCAGAGCATGCTGCCGGACGTGGTGCAGGCCGAAGCCTTCCCGGCCTTGTCGGCCTGGACGGACCGGGCCGAGCAGACGCCGGCGTTCCGCGCGGCACCGCATGGCGAAGGGCTCGTTCAAAAGAATGCTTGATCGCATGATGAGTTTGGCGGCCCTGGCCCTCGGGGCCGCCCTGACGACGATGTCTGCCTGGGCCGGCCCGACGCCGGCGCCTGTGCGCGCCGAGATCAATGCCTTGATGGCCCGGCTCGAAAGCTCGGGCTGCCAGTTCAACCGCAACGGCGACTGGTATGGCGGTGCCGAGGCGAAGTCGCATCTGCTGAAAAAGCTCGACGCGATCGAACGCCAGACGACGGTGGCCAAGACCGAGCAGTTCATCGAACTGGCCGCCAGCCGCAGCAGCATGAGCGGCCAGGACTACCAGGTGAAGTGCGGCCCTGCGGCCGCCGTGTCCAGCGCCAACTGGCTCGGCGCACAACTCCAAATCCTCCGTTCATCGCCGGCAACTGCCGCTTCGTCGCCGCGTTGAGGCGGCCGGCGGCGCCGCTGCCTACAGTGGCCGCCGCCGGTTGTGCAGGTGGGTACCGGCCCCACGGCAGCGAGGAGATGCGATGAGAAAACTGTGGTGTTCGGTGGCGTTGTGCCTGGGTGTCGGGTTGGCCGCCGCCGCGCAGCCGGTGCAGGTGCTGGTGCTCGGGTCCTACCATTTCGGCAACCCGGGGCTGGACCTGAACAACGTCAAGGTCGACGACGTGCTGCAGCCTGCCCGGCAGGCGCAGGTGCGCGAGGTGGTCGATGCGCTGGCCGCCTTCAAGCCCACGCGCATTGCGGTCGAGGCCGACGCCGACGCGCTGTCGCAGCATGCGCTGCCGAGTTACCGGGCCTACCTGGCCGGCCAAGGCCAGGACAAGCGCAACGAGATCAACCAGATCGGTTTTCGGCTCGCCCGGCAGCTGGGGCATGCCGAGGTCTATGGCATCGATGTGGACGGGGATTTTCCGTTCGAGCCGGTGCAGGCCTTTGCCAAGACGAGCGGCGACGGCGCCGACTTTCAGCGCTCAGTGGACGCGATGGCGCTGCGCACGCGCGAGTTCGAAGCAGCACAGCAACACGCCACGGTAGGCCAGCTGCTGCGGCGCCTCAACGATCCCGAAAACATCCGTGAAGACCATGGCTGGTACGTGACCGCGCTGCGACAAGGCCAGGGCGCTGACCAGCCCGGCGTGGCACTGGTCAGCAGCTGGTACGCGCGCAATCTGGGCATCTGTGCGCGCCTGGCGCAACTGGCCCGCCCCCATGACAGGCTGTTGGTGCTGTACGGGGCTGGCCACAACTATCTGCTGCGGCACTGCGTGGACGCCACACCGGGCTGGCAGCTGATCGAGGCGAACGCCTACCTGCCGCGCTGATCAGCGGCAGCGACGCTGGGCCGCGCTCTTGCCGCTTCGGCCAGCAGCCAATGCTCCAGCGCGCGCACGGCGGGCCGGCTGCGCGCCGCGGGGTCGATGATCAGCTGGTAAGCGCGGGGCGAGGCCAGCTGCCCTTCGAACGGGGTCACGAGCTGGCCGTTCGCCAGCAGCGCGTCGACCAACGGGCGGCGTCCCATTGCCACGCCCTGGCCGGCGACCGCGGCGGTGATGGCTTCGGCATAGCTGGTGAAGCTCAGCTGCGCGGCGGGCTGCAGGTCGGCCAGGCCCCAGCTGCTGAACCAGCTTTCCCATTCCATCGGCATGCCCCCGGCGTCGTTGCCCAAGGCCATGTGCAGCAGCGTGTGGCGGGCCAGGTCGGCCGGTTCATGCAAGGGGATGGCCACTTCGGCCAGCAGGCGGGGGCTGCACACCGGCAGCATCGATTCTTCGAACAGCCGCACGCCGCCAGCTGGCGCGCCGACCTTGGCGTAGCGGATGGCCAGGTCAAAGCCGTCGGCGGCGAGGTTGCGGTTTTCGAGCGTCGCATCCAGCCGCACATCGATGCCCGGGTGCGCACGGGTGAACGCCGTCAGGCGCGGGATCAGCCACAGCGCCGCGAAGCCGGGCGTGGTGGTCAACGACAGCACCTCGCGCCGGTTCGGCGCACGGATGTCGCGCACCGCACCGCGCAGCGTGCCAAGCGCGGCGGTGCAGGCGGCAAGCAGCCGCTGGCCATCGGGCGTCAGCACCAGGGCCCGGTGCTGGCGGGTGAACAGCGCCACGCCCAGTTCGTCTTCCAGCGCGCGCATCTGCCGGCTCATCGCCGACTGCGTGACGAAGCGCTCGGCCGCCGCACGGGTGAAGCTCAGATGCCGGGCTGCCGCCTCGAAAGAGGCCAGCAGTTCCAGCGGGGGCAGGCGGTCCGGTGATTTGTTTTGCATGCGCTACGGGAATACGTGGCATGCATAACTATCGTTTGTCAGCGCATCCCATCCTGCGGGATTATTCGGCCCACGGTGGCACAAAAGCAAGCGCCACATGCATGCGAACCACGCATACCACCCGTTCCCACCAGGAGCAGACCATGTTGATCGCCACCGCCCGTACCCGGATGCTGCTCGAACGCGGCCAGAGCACCCGCCTGACTGGCGCCTCCGCCGCCCACCTGGCCAGCGCCTGCGGCACGCTCTGGGTGACCATCGACAACGACCCGCGCGACATCGTGCTGGAAGCGGGAGACGGCTTCGACGTGGTCAGCGAAGCGCCGCTGCTGGTGGAAGCGCTGGGTGGACCCGCGGTGCTGGAGTTGCGCGCGGCCGACGAAATGGCCGCGGTAGGCGCGCTGTGATGGACGTTGCCTTCCATTGGCTGGCGGCTTTGCAGCCCGAGGCGAAGCCGGCCTCCCGTCCAGTCAACCGGGTACCGCTGCATGAGGAGCGGCTGGCCTTGCCGGGCCAACGTGCCGTGCTGCTGCGCCCGATCGCCCCGCGCGATGCCGACGCGGAGCAGGCGTTCGTCGGTGGGCTGTCGCTGGCGTCGCGTCACAAGCGCTTCCACGTCGGCCTGCGTCAGCTGAGCCCGTCGATGCTGCGCCAGATGACCGAGATCGACCACCGCGACCATGTGGCGCTGGTGGCCGAAGTGCTGGCCGACGGTGACCGCGCAATCCTGCCGCCGGTGCCGCTGGTGGCCGACGCCCGCTATGTGCGCAGCATCGAGCAGCCCGACGAGGCCGAGTTTGCGATCGCGGTGGCCGACGACTGGCAGAGCCTGGGTCTGGGCCGCACGCTGATGGACCGCCTGGCGCGCCACGCGCAGCACCAGGGTATCCGCGCGCTGGTGGGCGACGTGCTGCCCGAGAACCGCCGCATGCTGGTGCTGATGCGCGGCCTGGGCGCACACACGCGTCCGCACCCGGACGGGCCGCAACTGGTGCAGGTGGTCTACGAGCTGACCACGGGTTGACGTAGCTTCCCTGAGGTTGGCGATGCTGCGGTCTGCGGCCTGGGCGATGATGCCTGCCTCGCAGCACGGCCCTGTCGCCCACCATGCACCAGATCTGCCTCTCCGCCTGTCTCGCCTTCAGCCTGGCGCTCGCCGCCTGGGCACCCACGGCCGAGGCGGCCAACAAGCCTGTCGATGCCCCTCGCCGGGCTGCATCGGCACCCGACGACGACACGCCCACACCAGTGGCGGCCGACGAGCGGCTGCAGCCGCGCCAACGCGAGACCACCGGCTCGGTCCAGGTCGGTGGCCAGCGCATCGACTACCGCGCCGTGGCCGGCTTGATGGTTGTCGACGACAGCAAGGAGGAGCCCAGCGCGACGATGTCGTATGTCGCGTACTTCAAGCGTTCGTCCGGCTCGCCGTCGGCACCGCGGCCGGTGACCTTTCTCTACAACGGCGGGCCCGGTTCGGCCACCTTGTGGCTGCACCTGGGCGCCTTCGGCCCGCAGCGTGTGTTGACGGCGAATGGCCAACGCGGCCCATCCGCACCGTACAAACTGGTCGACAACGAGTTCTCGCTGCTTGACGTGAGCGACCTGGTCTTCATCGACGCGCCGGGCACCGCGCTGGGCCGCATCGTGGCGGTCGACAAGGACAAGGAGAAGGAACGCGAGAAGCTGAAGGAGAAGGAAAAAGAATTCTTCGGCGTCGACCAGGACGCGCGCGCCTTCGCCCAGTTCATCCAGAAGTTCCTGACCCAGCACCAGCTGTGGAACGCGCCGAAGTACCTGTTCGGCGAAAGCTACGGCACCACGCGCAGCGCAGTGCTGGCGGCGCGGTTGCAGAACGAGGAGCACATCGATCTCAACGGCGTGATCCTGCTGTCGCAGATCCTGAACTTCAACTTTTCGGTCGACGAGGCGCAGTTCAACCCGGGCATTGACCTGCCATATGCGCTGGCGCTGCCCAGCTACGCCGCGACCGCCTGGTACCACCGGCGGCTGCCCGCGTTCCCGAAGGACAGCGCTGCGCTGGAGCCGCTGCTGGCCGAGGTGCGCCAGTTCGCGCTGGGTGACTACCTGCAGGCCTTGCAGGCGGGCAGCAAGCTCGACGCCGACAAGCGCCGCCAGGTGGTCGAGAAGATGGCGCGCTACACCGGCCTGAAGCCCGCTTACCTCGACAAGGCGGACCTGCGCGTCAACGGCGGCATGTTCACGCAGAACCTGCTGGAAGACCAAGGCCAGGTCGTCGGCCGCTTCGACACGCGCTACACCGGCCCGGCGGTCGACCGCATGAGCAAAGAGGCCGACTACGACGCGCAATCAGCGGCGATCAGCCCGGCCTACGTCGCCACCTACAACCACTACCTGCGCACGACGCTGAAGTTCGGCCACGACATGGTCTACAAGCCGGGCATCGAGATCTGGCGGACCTGGGATTGGAAACACCAACCGCCCGGCGTGGACATGGCCTTGTCGCAGACGGTGAACGTGATGCCCGACTTGGCCGCCGCGATGAAGGTCAACCCGCGCCTAAAAGTGCAGATGCACGCCGGCTACTTCGACCTCGCGACCACCTTCTTCGCCGCCGAGTTCGAACTCGACCAGCTGCCGCTGCCGGCGGCGCTGCGCAGCAACATCGAGATCAGGCACTATCCGGCCGGCCACATGATGTACGACGATCCGGCGTCGCTGAAGGCGCTGCACGACGAAGTGGCCAAATTCATCCGATCGACCGACAATCTGCCGCGTTAGGGGAAGACCGACAGGGGCCGCATGAAGCGAGTCTGGTGGGCGCGCTGCGCAGCAGCTGCTTTGTTGTGGGTGGGTCTGCAGGCCGGCGCGGCGGAGCCGCTGCCGCTCGATGTGTTCGCCGACCTGCCGATGGTCAAGACCTTGGCGCTCTCGCCCGACGGCCAGCGCTTTGCCGCGCTGGTCAACAGTGGCGAGAACACCGTGCTGGCGGTGCGCGACGTGGCGGGCAGCCCGTCCATGGCGTCGTTGCTGCGGACCGCCAACAAACAGTTTCGCTTCGGCTGGATCCGCTGGGCCAACAATGAACGCATCCTGGTCAGCGTAGCCTATCCCAGCCGGCGCGGTTGGGTCGACGTGTCGGAAACCCGGTTGATCTCGATCAAGCGCGACGGCACCGACCCGGTCAATATGGTGCGCTGAGTTGAGGGTCAGGGATGCAGGGCCCAGCGTTCCCAAGCCTGCACCGGCGCGCCGCCCCAGCGCCTGTAGAAGGCCTTGGCGGCTTCGTTGTCGGGCAGCACGTCCCAGACCAGGTTGCTTGCATTGCGTGCGCGGGCATGCGCCAGCACGGCAGCCATCAGCGCCGAGCCGACACCGTCTGCGCGCGCGGCCGGGTCCACGAACAGTTCCTTCAGCAGCAGCGAGGGCCGCAGGTCGAAAGTGAAGGCGCGTTCGACGATCACCGCCATGCCGGCCAGCCCGCCGCCGGGGGCGGGTGCGACGAAGGCGATGAACCGCGGCGACGCCAGCGTGGCATCGAGGCCCCGTTCGATCAGGGCCGCCTCAGTGACGGCGAATCGGTCCGCATAACCTTCGAATTCAGCCAATGCCTGCATCAGTCGCAGCAACTCGGCGGCGTCGGTCGTGCCGGCGCGGCGGACGATGATGGGGTTCATCCGGCGACAGCGGCATCTTTTACCGAGCCGATTTCGCTCCCCATGGCCAGCGCAAAGCCCTCGTCCACCCACCCGGTGACGCCGCCAATCATCAGCTTGACCGGCCGGCCGAGCTTGGCCAGGCGGATGGCGCCGCGGTGCCCGCCGTTGCAGTGCGGGCCCGCGCAGTAGGTGACGAACATGGTGTCGGCGGGGTAGGCGGCCATCTTGCTTTCGACGATCTTGCCGTGCGGCAGGTTGATCGCACCCGGCACATGGCCACGGGCGTACAGCTCGGGGCTGCGCACGTCGAGCAGCACGAAGTCGGCACCGCGCGACAACGCGTCGTGCGTGTCCCAGCAATCGGTCTCGAAGCGCAAAGCGGATTCGAAGTGGGCCAGGGCGTCGGCGGACGGGGCGGGGCGGACGGCGGTCACTGCGGTGGTCATCAACAGGCTCCAGTCGGTGGGGATTGACGCCATTGTGGAAACGACCGGCTGAAAGCGACAGTGGCCGCAACGACGCTGACCGGTAAGATAACGCCGTGAAGGACCATCTCGTTGCTGCCCTTGCCTACGATGGCTTGTGCACCTTCGAGTTCGGTTGCGTGGTCGAGATGTTTTCGCTCGAGCGGCCCGAGCTGGGCATCGACTGGTACCGCTTCGCCGTCTGCGCCGCCGAGCGTGGGCCGATCCGCGCGGCGGGTGGGATCCAGGTGGTCGCGCCGCATGGGCTCGCAATGCTCGCGCGGGCCGACACGATCGTGGTTCCCGGCTGGCGTGGTGCGGACGAACAGCCGCCGGAGCCCTTGCTGCGGGCCTTGCGCCGCGCCCATGCCCGAGGTGCGCGGCTGGCCAGCATCTGCTCGGGCGTTTTCGTGCTGGCCGCGACCGGCCTGTTGGACGGCAAGGCGGCGACGACGCACTGGCGCTATGCCGACAAACTGCGCGAGCGCCATCCGGCCATCGACGTGCGCACCAATGCGCTCTACGTCGACGAGGGCGACATCCTCACCTCGGCTGGCTCCGCCGCCGGCCTGGACATGCTGCTGCACCTGGTGCGGCGCGACCACGGCGCGAAGGTCGCGAACCAGGTCGCGCAGCGCCTGGTGATCCCGCCGCATCGGCTGGGCGATCAGGCCCAGTTCGTGCCACGGCCGATGCCCGTCGACGAGGCCGCGCGCTTGTCCCGCTTGATGGACTGGGTGCGTGCACATTCGGCGCAGCCGCATACGCCTGCCAGCCTGGCCAAGCGCGCCGCAATGAGCGTTCGCACGCTGCAGCGGCAGTTCCAGGAGACGGCAGGAATGACGCCGCTCGCGTGGGTCGTACGCGAGCGGGTAGCCGTTGCGCGTGAACTGCTGGAGAGCTCACGCCGGCCGATGGCCGACATCGCCGAGCGCACCGGCTTCGGCTCCGAAGAGTCTTTCCGCCGGCACTTCCGCCTGGTCACCGGGATCAGCCCGGCGACTTATCGGCGGCAGTTCGCCACGCGCGCCGCGGGCTGAGCCAGCCGCGACGCTCGCGCGTTCAGCGAACGCGCGTCTTGCGCGCCGGCACAGCAGCGCGTGCGGGCGTGCCCGGCCGCGCCGGCCGACTGCCGTTGTCCCGCGGCGGCAAACCGGTGTGCTGCGTCAGGATCCGGCCCTTGACCGGTTGCGCGGTCTTCAGCGCCACATCCCGCTTCGCCGACGGCGTCGGCGTCGAGTTGCTGCGGCGCGCGGTCTGGTAGCTGCCGTCGGTGGCGGGTTGCCAGGTCGGGATCAGGTGGTGCTTGCCGTTGCCGATAAGGTCGGCGCGTCCCATGTCCTTCAATGCCTCGCGCAGCAGCGGCCAGTTGTTGGGGTCGTGGTAGCGCAGGAAGGCCTTGTGCAGCCGGCGGCGGCGTTCGCCGCGCACGATGTCGACAGTCTCGCCGCCACGCTTCGGGTCGCGGTGGATGCCCTTCAGCGGGTTGCGGCCGGTGTGGTACATCGCGGTCGCGGTGGCCATCGGGCTGGGGTAGAAGGTCTGCACCTGGTCAGCACGAAAGCCGTTGCGCTTCAACCAGAGCGCCAGGTTCATCATGTCTTCGTCGCTGGTGCCCGGGTGGGCGGCGATGAAGTACGGGATCAGGAACTGCTCTTTCCCGGCCTCGGCGCTGTACTTGTCGAACATCGCCTTGAACTTGTCGTAGCTGCCGATGCCGGGCTTCATCATCTTCGACAGCGGCCCGCCTTCGGTGTGCTCGGGCGCGATCTTCAGGTAGCCGCCGACGTGGTGCTGCACCAGCTCTTTGACGTACTCGGGCGACTGCACG
>Ga0307516_10000927_pt1 | contig 40342 bp, 43 predicted proteins | sample 19_EM_MG_FD_203310 | JGI IMG/M metagenome (GOLD analysis project Ga0307516, IMG submission 203310) | Populus trichocarpa ectomycorrhiza microbial communities from riparian zone in the Pacific Northwest, United States - 19_EM | ecosystem: Host-associated > Plants > Roots > Unclassified | place... | reverse complement strand
TCCTCGGCGCCGCGCGCCGGGCTTCGCCGACTTTACCGGCGCCGGCCATACGCTCGCGCTATGGGAACGCGTGCATATCGCCGCGAATACCGGCGTTCCGGTCGACCTCGACGCCCCCGCCGGTGTCGTGATCGCCGTCGAGCTGCCGGACGCGGCGTCGCTTGACGCGGCACATGCGGAGCTTTGCGCAAAAGGCGTCGCCTTCATTCGGCCGCCCGCCAATTATCCCTGGAACGCGCGATGTGTGTATTTCGCGGGTCCGGACGGCGAGTTGTGGGAGCTCTACGCCTGGCTTGCCGGCGGTGCGCCCGGCGAGATCGCGGGCGACGCCGCGCCATGAACCAACGCATGATCTCGACCGGCCCGGCGTCGTGTTCGCGGCTTGCGACGACGTCGACGTCCGCGCCAATGTTGATCGAACCGGTTGTGGTCGCAGCCAAAGGGGTGTTGCGTGCGACGGCAAGTTGACGCGCATAAACGAGCGCGCGATCACCAAGACGATCTGCGACGCCGTTTCGGCGCTTTTCAGGCAACGGCGGATTGAGGGAGGCGCTCCATGGCGCGCAAGATCATTATCGATACCGATCCCGGCCAGGACGACGCCGTGGCGATCCTGATGGCTCTCGGCTCGCCCGAAGAACTCGACGTGCTGGGAATTGTGACCGTGGCCGGCAACGTGCCGCTCTCGCGCACGACCGACAATGCTCGACGGATCCTGGAGCTCGCGCAACGCGCCGACATCCCGCTTTATGCCGGATGCGCGCGTCCCATGCGCCGAAAGCTGGCCACCGCCGAACATGTGCATGGGGTGACCGGGCTCGACGGCCCGTCGCTGCCGGCGCCGACGATGAAGGTATGCGAGCAGCACGGCACACTTTTCATCGTCGACGCGCTGCGCGCGGCGAAGCCGGGCGAGATCACGCTGGTGACGCTCGGGCCGCTCACCGACATTGCCATGGCGATGGTCCTTGCGCCCGATATCGTCGAGCGCATCGCGGAAATCGTGATGATGATCGGTGCGTATTCCGAGGGCGGCAACATCACGCCGGTGGCCGAGTTCAACAGCTACGTCGACCCGGAGGCCGCGGACGTCGTGCTCAACAGCGGCGTCAAGATCACGATGGTCCCGTTGGACGTGACGCATCAGTGCCGGAGCACCAGACCGCGGCTGCAGGCCTTTCGCGACATCGGCAACGCCTGCGGCGTCGCGACGTGCGAGATGCTGAGCTTCTCGGAGGGTTTCGACGTCCAGAAATACGGCTGGGACGGCGCGCCGCTCCACGATCCCTGCGTGATCGCCTATCTGCTGGCGCCCGAATTGTTCGGCGGCAAACGCGTGAACGTCTGCGTCGAGACCGGCGACGGGCCCACGGCGGGCATGAGCATGGTCGACTGGTGGCAGGTGACGGAGAGGCCCGCCAACGTCCTGTTCCTTCGCGAGGTCGATGTGCCGGGGTTCTACAAGCTCCTCACCGAGAGGCTCGCGCGTCTGCCCTGATCGTTCCCTTTCGCCTCGCGGCCGCGCATCACGCCTCGGTTGGCCAAGCGTCGATGAAGGCGCAAGACTGCCGTCGCAGCATGCCGTCGCGGCATTGCCTCCCGGTCGCGCCCGGTTCATGCTCCAAACCTCGATGCTCAGAATGTTGATGCTCAGAACCTTGAGATTTCGTGTCCGTTGGATTGCTCGAACTGATCCGACTTGGGGAGACTTGTCATGACAGCAACAGCCTATCTGGCGGGGCCTGATGTGTTTCTTCCGAACGCGGTCGCGCACGCCGCACGGAAGGTGGAGATATGCCGGCGATTTGGCCTCCGCGGTCTCCCGCCGCTCGATCAGGATGTCGAGACGGCCGCCAAGGCGTTGGATGTCTGGCGATCCATTTACGAGAAGGACATTACGATGATGGAACGATCCGACATCATCATCGCCAACCTCACGCCATTCGGAGGCGCATCCGCTGATGCAGGCACCTTGATCGAGGTCGGCTGGTTTCTCGGCAAGGGCAAGCCGATCTTTGGTTACTCGAATACGTCCGAGAGCTTCGAGCAGCGGATGCGGAGGCAACTTGGCGACGGCTGCGCGGACCTCGGCATCGAAGGTTTCCATCTGCCGGACAATCTGATGATCGTCGGCGCGGTCTCTAGTGGCGGATGCCCGATCTTTGTTCCCAGGGACGGCGAAGCGCGCGGCATCGATGCGCTGGACGTGTTCGAGGCCTGCGCCGCCGCCGCGGCACACGTTGTTGCCGGCCGGAAGGAGCGGTGACGGCAGCTGGCGAAGAGAGCGTCCGCCACAACGGTTAAACTATAGTATTGTCTTTATTACGGTCTTAGTACCCGGCTCGCCGGGCTTGCAGAACTTCCGGGTGCGATCGCAAAACTTCCGAAAAAAGCACTCTAATTTCAGTGCCTTCGGTGGGGAATGGTGTAACGGTAGCCTATCGGGTTCTGGGCTAAGCCGTTGATATCCCTAACCCGGTTTCGCAATCCCACCCCATTTTTCCGGGCACTTCTGAGCCGTTTGCAAAACTCGCAACGGTTGCTCCTTCGGGTTGGGACCATGACGCCGCATCGGCCGTCTTCTGCGGTTGCGATGGTGATCATCAGTCTGTTCGTCCTCGGCTGCTTGAACGACTGATCCGACTGAGGTTCGACGGCCGAAATGCCGGCAGAGGGATGCCGTATAGGTCAGTAACTCGGTTGGGAAGCAGGCATGCCTGAGGGACATCCGCGAATCTGGATTGTTCGGAACAAGGTCACATCGCTCAAAAATTAGACGGGAAGACGGCTGTCGCGAGCCAACGCGCATAATCAGTAGCATTCGAAAAAGCGTCAATTCGTTGCACGTTTCGCTGCGCGTCGACAACATAGAAGCTACAAGTGATTGCACCCTTCCTCCGAGACGGCACGCGCGATATCTGGCTGTGCGATCTAAGTCACTCGGACCTCCCGCCTCGCGGGAAGATGCACTAGATGTCGTAATAGAGATGAAACTCGTGGGGATGGGGGCGCAGCCGGACGGCGTCGACCTCCCTCTTTCGCTTGTAGTCGAGCCAGATTTCGATCACGTCGCGGGTGAAAACATCGCCGCGCAGCAGGAACGCGTGATCGCGTTCGAGAGCATCAAGCGCCTGGTCGAGCGATCCGGGCGTCGATTTCACTTCCTTCGCCTCGGCGGGCGGGAGATCATAAAGATTTTTGTCGATCGGGCTGCCAGGATCGATGCGGTTCATAATGCCGTCGAGGCCGGCCATCAGCATCGCGGCAAAAGCCAAATAGGGATTGCACGAGGGATCCGGCGAACGAAACTCGACGCGCTTTGCCCGCGGGTTCGGCGAATACATCGGGATCCGGCAGCAGGCCGAGCGATTGCGCTGGGAATAAACCAGGTTGATCGGAGCTTCGTAGCCCGGCACCAGACGGCGATAGGAGTTGGTGGTCGGGGCACAAAGCCCGCATAACGCCCAGGCGTGGGTCAAGAGCCCGCCGATGTAGTAGCGGCCAAGCTCGCTCAGCTCGGCGTAGTCCGCTTTGTCGTAGAACAGGTTGGTCTCGCCCTTCCACAGACTCTGATGAACGTGCATTCCCGAGGCGTTGTCCTCGAACAGCGGTTTTGGCATGAACGTCGCGGTCATGTCGTGCTGGCGGGCGGTGTTCTTGACCACGTATTTATAAATCATCAGGTTGTCGGCCATGCGGGTGAGCGTGGTGAAGCGCATGTCGATTTCGTTTTGACCGCCGGTCGCGACTTCATGGTGATGGGCTTCGATCTGGATCCCCAGCGACTCCATCGTCAGCACCATTTCGGTGCGGAGCGCCTGCATGCTATCGGTCGGGGAACTGGAAAGTATCCCTCTTTCGGGCGTGGCTTGTGGCCCAAATTCGGAGCTTCCTTCTTACCGGTGTTCCAGCTGCCTTCGCTGGAATCGATTTCGTGGAAGGCAAAGTTGATGCCCTGTCCGTAGCGGACGTCGTTGAACACGAAGAACTCCGCTTCCGGGCCGAAATAGCTCGTGTCGGCGCGGCCGCTGCCCGTGAGGTAGGTCTCGGCCTTCTGGGCGATATAGCGGGCATCGCGGCTATAGGAGTGACCGGTCACGGGATCCCTGATGTTGCAAATCAGGACCAGCGTCGTTGCCGGGCTGAACGGGTCGACGAAGGCCGTCGTCGGATCCGGCACGACCAGCATGTCGCTTTCCTGGATCTCCTGGAAGCCGCGGATCGATGAGCCGTCGAATCCGATGCCTTCATTGAGAGCATCGATATTCACCGCCCTCGGAGGGACGGAAAAATGCTGCCAGACCCCCGGCAAGTCGGTAAACCGCAGATCGATCATCTGGACCTTCTCGTCCTTGATCGCCTTCAGGAGATCTTCGGCTGTCGCACAATTCGGTACCATTGCTCCGCTCCTGTACCCGAGGGGCGCTTTGAAGATTCTGTTACCGTTCAGCCGCTGCCAAGCGGCTTGAGGTGGATTTTGGTCCACACTCCACCTTCAGCGGCGCTACCGCACCGGCCTGGTCCGGCCTGGCGGCGCTCGCATGCAGGCACACCCTTGTCGCGCGCGAACCGGCAGCTTCAGCTCTGGTGCGGCCCGCGCATAAGCTTCATGGCGCCTTCGATATGTCGCCAGTCTTTAGCCAGTTCGAACTCGCCCTTTGCGTCAAGGTCGATGGCGTTCTGGGCGGCTTCCGCAATGGCCTTCGCGCCGTGTGCTTCCAGCAACTGCCGCGCATAGGCATGGATTTCCATTTCTCGCATGGCGTCATGCTCCTCTCGTTCTGCGCGCGACCGTGAACTCCAGTCGGGCAGCAGGGCCGCAGACGTTGACACCCATCAAGCCCTCGCAGTCTGCATCCTCGCGCAGGACATTTGCAAGAGCCTTTGCGGATCATCGGCCGCCAGTCGGCACCGGCAACATTTCACGACGGGAACGCCGCAATTCTTATGCGCCAAAATAGGCAGCAGCCGCAGCATAACGCCCGCTTTATCCTCCACTCATCGTCAAGCGCAGACGTTGGCCGGATGCGTCGTCAGGCGATGGGTTAGTGATAGCGCGCAAGGCGCTACACACCATCAGCATGGTCACGACAGCACTGCCGCAGAGTCGCAGTCGCACGGACGCAATTGTCAGAGCATCTTGCCGAGAACCTGCGTCATCTCAGCCGCTGAAAACGCTCGCAGCGTTTCGGTACGAACATTGCCGAGTGCGCTGAGGCTCAGACTCAGCGAGCGGATTCCCTGATCAGTGAACTTCGCCAGCACGACATAGGTTACCATCGTCGTCCTCCTTGGTTAGGACCCTGTGCAACTTGGCGTGAGGAAGTCGTGCCTAGCTTGCCACAGCTACTCCGGCACAACCACATGCTCGTTCGGGAAGGTTAGCGGATATGACTTATCCTGGTGTGCAGCGACGGTAGCCCGTGCGGATGGCCGCATCTGAGCCTCAACCCTGCTTACAGTATCGGGCGTCGTGGCAAGCGATGTTGATTATCAGATCAGAGCTTTGTTCCGGCCGAACGATATGGCAACAAATGGTGAGACTGGTCCCATGTGCAACCAGCTGAGCGGTCAACGACTGCAGCACATGGGTCCAGTTTTTTTGAATCGACGGCCAACCTGCTTCGGGCTTCTCATTAAGAGTCCGCGTACGCCGTCTACGCTGCTCGCTGAGCGAGAGCTATTCACAGGCTGATTGATAACGCCGCAGGTGGTACGCTCGAACCACGCCCGAGATTTCGGACAACCAACTCGTTTTCCCAGTGTGAGCCGACGACGATCCGCTTTGCACCGACACACCTCCCAGCTCTTCAGGCAAACCTCGCCCTGGCTGACGATGTCGCGGAAGGATCGAGGGTGCATTGAACCCGTTGTGGGTTTTCTCTTTGTCGGAATGACGGGTCTCGGCTAGGGAGGGCGACGAGCCGACCTCTATCCTTACTGCGGGGAAAGCGGACCTTGAGACGTCGGGGGTTCGAGTCGGCGGAGCGCTACCGCCTTTCCCCACCAGCCGAACTTGGAATATCGTCTGCAATCCTTTACATGACTGGCTTCGTTGCAAGCCGATTTCGAGCACAGTCTCTATAATGCGGTTGCTGCACTCGTCCTGCTTGCGATGCGCAATCGGCCGGTAGATGTGAGCTTTCCGTTCGACCTCGTGACAGCGGCAATGTCGCGCACCACCGTGGGGCCGAGGATATCGGCAGCTATTTCGTGCCGGTCACCGGTGCATGAAGTCACCGGGTTTTAATCCGAGCGCTTTGACAGCGGCTTCGGGAAGCGGGCCGCACGCTTCGACCCTTTCGTTCGGGGCCATCATTGCAGCGACGATTGCCTCGGCCTTTGCCGGATCCCCTTCGGCCACGAAGTAGACCGAGCGAATCGGCGAGCCGCCCTCTAACGGCTCAGTTGTTACCAGGACAACCTGACCATTTGTCATGCTCTCATATACCATCGCCGCAGTGCCATTTCTACGATCGCATCGATCGGTCCTGTAAACCCCGCAGTGCTGCAACGCTCAGGCGCGCGCCAGGGCGAACCCGCCTTGGTATTGCATCGGCTCGGCGGAACACCAAATGATGAACCAAGGAACGCACTATCGCTCCAGGAGCGAGAACGTGGCAGTTGAGAAAATGCCAGCCCAAGGCCTTCCGGTGATCGCCCATTTCGAGGTGCACCACCGCAATTACCTTGCGCCAGACGGCTCGATAAACCGCCCGCTCCCTGCCTTCGCCTCGGATACCGACCTGCTCGTCGCGCTTTATCGGTCCATGCTGCTCCTGCGCCTCTTTGACCGAAAGGCTGTTGCATTGCAGCGCACCGGCCGGCTCGGAACCTACGCCGTTTCGCTCGGCCAGGAGGCGGTGTCGGTCGGAGTTGCCAGTGCAATGCGACAAGAGGACGTTCTGTTGCCCTCCTATCGTGACAATGGCGCGCTGCTCTGGCGTGGTGTCAAACTGGAGGAGATATTGCTGTTCTGGGGCGGCGACGAACGGGGCAATCAGTTCTCCGGGCCGGTCCACGATTTCCCGTTCTGCGTTCCCGTCGGATCACAGGCGCCGCATGCCGCCGGCGTCGCCTATGCCTTCAAGCTGCGCAAGGAGCCGCGTGTCGCCGTATGCATGTTTGGCGATGGCGCCACCTCGAAAGGCGATGTTTACGAATCGATGAATTTTGCCGGCGTACACAAATTGCCAGTCGTGTTCGTCGCCACCAACAATCAATGGGCCATATCGGTACCGTTGCGACTGCAGACTGGCTCCGAAACACTGGCACAGAAGGCCATCGCTGCCGGCTTCACCGGTGAGCAGGTGGACGGGAACGACGTGGTGGCGATGCGTGCAGCGGCCGAAGAGGCCATTGCCACAGCCCGCGACGGCAAAGGCCCTCGCCTCATCGAGGCAGTCACCTATCGGCTCGGCGACCATACGACCTCCGATGATGCATCACGCTACCGTTCGGCAGAAGAAGTCCAGGCTCATTGGAAGGAAGAGCCGATTGCGCGCTTACGGTCTTATCTTACGCGCCAGAAAATGTGGACCAAGGAGGACGAGGAGCGGCTTGCCGCCGAGTGCCATGAACGCATCGAGGCGGCGGTCGAAGGCTATCTGGCAACACCGCCACGCCGGCCCGAAACCATGTTCGACAACCTCTATGCCGATCTGCCCGAGGCGTACGCCGCGCAACGCCACGAACTCGCGGGAGAGGACGATGCCTGAGGCAACGTTGGTCGAAGCCATCAATCTGGCGCTCGGCCGCGCGATGCAGGATGATCCGAGCGTGGTCGTGCTTGGCGAAGATGTCGGCATCAGTGGCGGCGTCTTCCGCGCGACCATCGGCTTGCAGAAGCGCTTCGGGTCAGAGCGCGTCCTGGATACGCCGCTTGCCGAACTCCTGATCAGCGGGCTCTGCGTCGGCATGGCCGCGCAGCGACTGAAACCCGTGGGCGAGATCCAGTTCATGGGATTTCTTTACCCCTGCCTTGATCAACTGGTGAATCACGCATCGCGGATGCGCAACCGCACCCAAGGACGGCTCACCTGCCCGATGGTTCTGCGCACGCCGCATGGCGCCGGAATTCGCGCGCCCGAACATCATTCCGAAAGTACCGAGGCGATGCTCGCCCATATTCCCGGCTTGCGTGTCGTCATGCCTTCGTCGCCGGAACGCGCATATGGACTTCTCCTCGCCGCGATCCGCGATCCCGATCCGGTGGTGTTTCTGGAGCCGACACGACTTTACCGCGCAGCGAAAGGCGAGGTGGAGGACAATGGGGAAGCCTTGCCGCTGGATATCGCCTTTGTCTTAAGGGAAGGTCGCGACGTCACGCTGATCAGCTGGGGCGCGATGCTGAAGGAAACCATGGCCGCGGCCGATGCACTCGCGGCCGAGGGCATCGCGGCCGAGGTCATCGATCTCGCCACGCTCAAGCCCTATGATGAAAACACCGTGCTCGGTTCGGTTGCAAAGACAGGACGCTGCGTCATCGTGCACGAGGCGGCGCATACCGGCGGATTCGGCGCCGAGATCGCCGCCCTGATCGCCGAACGCGGTCTGTCTTCGCTGCTTGCGCCCGTGACCCGCGTCACCGGCTACGACGCGGTCGTCCCCATGGCACGCCTTGAGCAACACTACATGCCTTCCGTCGGACGCATCGTGACCGCAGCCCGAAAGGCGTGCCAGTACAACTGAACTCCAACGGACCTTGTCCCATGCGCCAGTTCACGTTACCGGACCTTGGAGAAGGTCTTGAAGAGGCGGAGATCGTCACCTGGTACGTCAACGAAGGCGATCACGTCGTCACCGATCAGCCGCTCGTTTCCGTCGAGACCGACAAGGCGGTCGTCGAGATACCGTCGCCGTCGAGCGGACGCGTCGCTCACCTGTTCGGCGCCAAGGGAGATATCGTGAAGGTCGGCGCACCGCTCGTCGAGTTTGCCGAGGGCGCCGAGCAGGACACCGGCACGATTGTCGGCGAGCTCAGCACGGGCGAACAAGAGCGGGCGGCACCTGCTCCTTCCGCTCCACCTGATCGGCAGGGACCTCAGGTATTTCCGGCGGTGCGCGCCCTCGCACGCAAGCTTGACGTCGCGCTTGATCTTGTCGAGGCGACGGGACCTGGTGGCACCATCACACGGGCCGATGTCGAGCGGGCAGCGAAGCGCATGTCGCACACCGGACCCGCGGAGCCCCTGCGCGGCTTGCGGCGCGCGATGGCCCAACGCATGACGGCAGCGCATGCCGAAATCGTCCCTGCCACCGTAACCGATGAAGCCGACATCAACGATTGGCGACAGGGCGAGGACGTGACAATCCGGCTGGTGCGGGCCATCGCTGCCGCCTGCAAGGCAGAGCTCGCGCTCAATGCCTGGTATCATTCCGGCACGGGAGAGCGTCGTCTGATCGAGCGCATCGATCTCGGCATCGCCGTCGACACCGGGGACGGCCTCATCGTTCCGGTGCTGCGCAATGTCGCGGAGCGTGGCGTATCGGACTTGCGGGCCGGGCTCGACCGCCTGCGGGCTGACGCAATCGCGCGCTCGATCCCTCCGGAAGAGCTGCGCGGCGCCACGATCACGTTGTCGAATTTCGGGATGATCGGAGGCCGGTTTGCCAATCTGGTCATCGTGCCGCCGCAGACGGCAATCGTGGGCGCCGGCCGGATTTCCCAACGAGTAGTCGCGCATCGGGGCCAGCCTGCGGTAAGACGCCTGCTGCCGTTGTCGCTCACCTTTGACCATCGCGTTGTGACGGGCGGCGAAGCCGCCCGTTTCCTGGTCGCACTCAAGTCGGATCTTGAGCGGATTTCTTGAACCATCGGTTCGCAACGCTCGCGGAGCGTACGCTTTCGGCCGGCGCAAGTTATCGCAATGCACAACGGCGAACATCGTCCCCGACGCCGATCCGCTGGCATATAAAGGCTCCGGAAGGGAACCCCATATGTCCGCAAGGGAGTGCTTGCCGTGCAGATCGTAAAGGCGGCCCTCGTCGCGGCGATTCCAGTCGTCGCTCTGATTGTCTCCCTCCCCCAGGCCTTCTTCGCGGGGGAGGATGGCAGTGCTGCAACTTCGATCGACGGAGCGATCGGACCAGCCTCGGCCAGTAACGTGAAGGACGCTTAGGTCAAGGCCGGCGAACGACACGCCGAGATTGTTGTTCTGCGTATGAATACACTACACCAGCATGCGCGAGATCATCGCAGATGTGCTCGCCTCGCGCGTTCCTGTCGCAGAAATCGTAGAAGATTTGAACCTGCGACCCCCTGCGTCCCGAACGCAGTGAGTATCTTCTAATAAGTTGTTGATTTTTATTGTTGCGGCAGGTGCTTCCGCCACGTTTTGTTCACGGTCGTTTCACCCAATTCGTTGCGATTTCGTTGGTGTTCTCTGAGAGACCGGCTCGGGAACGGGGCCCTTGCGCCAGGTGGGATGTACTGGTGCAAGAGCCGGAATACCTTCCCCCAAAGGGTAGCCAGTCAGCAACTGGACAAGCAGGTCAGTGTGCTCAGACTTTGAGCGCGGTGACCACTACTTCGATCAAGGCGCCGCCACCGAGATCTGCTACACCGACCGTTGCTCGCGCCGGCAAGTTATCACCGAAGAATTCGGTCCAGGCCGCGTCCATCTCCTTCTTCTTGGATAGATCCGTCACGAAGATCGAGGCGCTGACGACGCGGGATACATCCGTTCCCGCCTCTTTCAGATATCCGGCAATCTTGCCGAGGATGTTGCGGGTCTGCTGGCCCATCGAAACGCTGGTGTCATCGGCGATCGTACCGCCGACGAACACGAATCCATTGGCTTCGACCGCGCGGTGCATGATCGGCGTACGGATGTTGCGGATGATGCTCATGATGTCCTCATCTTGGTTCTAGGGTATGGAAGCATGGAAGCGCCCGATGCTGAGATCGCCGATCCGTGTCTGGGTGCCACCATTGACGATCAGCTCCGTCATCACGGCGCCGGCGCCGGGGCCGAGCTGGAAACCGTGCAGCGAAAAGCCAAACTGGTGATAGAGGCCCTTGTGACGGACACTGGGCCCAAGGACGGGCAGATCATCCTTTGTCTTGGCCTCGATGCCGGCCCAGGCCCGCACGATCGTCGCGCCGCGCATGATCGGAAACAGCTCGAACACGGTGCGCGCGCTCATGGCCAGGCCGCGCCAATCCAGCACGGTCTCGTTGCGGTCCTGGTTCGGCGTCGCCAGATGACCACCGCCGATCAGCACCGTGCCGTTGGCGAATTGTTTGAAGGACAGCTTGCGCCCGCGCAGGATCACGACGGGATCGATGAAATGCGGTACGGGTGACGTGATCATCAGCATCGGCGCCACGGTCTCGACCGGAACCGGCTCGCCGAGGGCGGCTGCGATTGGTGCAGCCCACGCGCCGGCGGCATTGACGAGCACCGGCGCGGCATAGCTGTCCGCGCCGACATCGACCTGCCAGAGTCCGTCGCGCTGCCGGATATTGCTTGCGGCCACACCCTCGCAGACCGTGGCGCCAAGCGAGGCGGCCTTGCGCCGAAACGCTGTCGTCGTCTGAGCAGGATTGGCCGCGCCATCGCGCCGCGAGACCACACCACCGGGACAGGTTTCAGCCACGGCAGGCACGAGCCGGCGCAGCTCGGCTGCGTCAATCAGCTCTTCATGGGTGAAGCCGAGCGCGTTCAGCTCCGCGACACGTGCGCAGCATGCCTCCAGTTCTGCGCCATTCTCTGCGACCAGAACCTGGCCGTGGCTCTCGAAGCTGCAGTTGTCGTCGAGCAGCCCATCGATCCGCTCCCAGATTCCCATCGAGCGGATCGAGAGCGGGATCTCGGCGACATGCCGTGCGAGCTGGCGGACTCCGCCGGCATTCACGCCCGAGGCGTGCCGGCCGGCATAATCCTTCTCGATCAGCACCGGCTTCATTCCCGCGAGGCACATGTGCAGCGCGGTCGAGCATCCATGGATGCCGCCACCCACAACGATCGCATCCACGAGCTTCGTCATCCGCGCACCACCGCCTTGACGTCAGCCTCTGTCTTCGGAACGGCGGCCAATTCAGCCAGCGTGATCGGCTTCACCGGTGCGCGCAGCCTGTAATAACCAATCTCCTGCGGGCTCTTGCCGCGAGCCTGTGCCATCAACTCGGTGACGGTGAGACCGCAGAGCCGGCCCTGGCAGGGGCCCATGCCGCTGCGACGATAAGCCTTGAGTTGGTTGGGACCCGTCGCACCGATCGCAACGGCATCGAGAATGTCCTTGGCCGTGACCTCCTCGCAGCGGCAGACGATGGTGTCGCCTGAGGGAATGCGAAACTGCGGGGCGGGACGGAACAGCGTGTCGAGGAAGGCGCGGCCGCGCTCGGCCTGAGCCAGGGATACTCTGAACGTCGACATGGGTGCAATCTTCGCAGCAGCCGCAGGCGCCAGGGCCTCGACCGCAGCTCTCGCGGCGATATGGCCTCGGACAACGGCGGCTCCTGCGCCGCTGATCCCGGCACCATCGCCAGCGATAGCGATGCCCTCCACCGACGTGCTGCCGTCGCGATCGAGCACGGGCGACCAGCAGAGCTGCACGTCGTCCCAGCGATGCTCGATCCCGGCCGCCATGGCGAGATTGACGTTGGGCGCGACGCCCTGATGCAGCAGCAGCAAATCCGCAGGAATCGTCTTGCGCCGACCACCAGCCACATAGTTCACGGCTGCAAGCTGGCCGTCCCCGGCCGCGGCGAGTTCACTGACCCCAGTCACCACCGGCACCTTCGCCCGCACCTCCCGCATCATGGCAAACCCCTTGGCGAAATAGGGTGAGGTCAGAAAAGCAAAAGCGTGAGGCAGCGCGGCAAGATAGTTTCGGCGCTCGGTCGTATCGAGGATGCGGTCGATGCGACCGCCAAGACGCAGGATCTGCGCCGCGAGCAACCAAAGCAGCGGTCCCTGGCCGGCGATTACCGTCGGCGCGTCCGGCACCAGCGCCGAGGACTTCAGCATCGTCTGCGCGGCGCCTGCGGTCATCACCCCCGGAAGCGTCCAGCCCGGGATCGGAAACGGCCGCTCAAGCGCGCCCGTCGCGAGGATCACCCGCCGTGCCCTGACGAAGGCGGAGACGCCGCCCACGGAGATACCGACCTCGAGATGCCGGTCAAGGCTCCAGACGGTCGCGCGCTGGATGATCTCGGCGTCGCCCGATCGCACCGCCTGGACGAGGTCCGCGCCCGCCCAATAGTCGGCGCCGAGGTGGTCGCGTTCCGTCACCGGGGTCGAGGCGATCGCGCGCCAGACTTGGCCGCCGGGGCCGGCATTCTCGTCGAGCAGCAGCGTCGACAGACCGACCTCGGCCGTGGTCGCAGCGGCGGCGAGCCCGGCGGGCCCAGCCCCGATCACCACGACATCATAGCTATCGCGCTTGGGAGCAGCCTTCATCGGTCGATCTCCCTCTTGCCCTTCTGAATTTCGATCTGCATGCCCTCGGCGACCGGCACCAAGCAGCCTTGGCGATTGCCGACGCCATCGATGGTGACGAGGCAATCGAAGCACACGCCCATCATGCAATAAGGCAAGCGCGGCGCGCCGCTTACCGCGGTCGCACGGCGCACGTCACGGCCGGAGGCAAGCAGCGCAGCGGAAACCGTATCGCCCTCGCGCGCCTCGACGGCGGCCCCGTCCACGAAGATATGCAGGGATTGTCTGCTGTCCTGATCGGATCGTTTAAACATTGGATGCCTCTTGGCTCCTTCTTCGCCCATTCGGGTCGTGTCGATGTCAGTAGTAGCCACTGCCTGTCGCAGCATGGTTCGCATCGAAGCGGCGGCACGAAAACGCGCCGACGAGCTCGGGTTCGAGAGCGCCTGCCGCGACCATCCGGGCAATCTCGAAGGCGTGGTTGGAGGCGAGCGTCACACCGGAATGACAGCAGGCGACGAAAGCGCCGGGTTCGCTCTCCGATTGATCGTAGATTGGGAAGCCGTCCTGCGGCATCACACGAATGCCGGACCAGGTCCTGATGACGTTGAGGCGCGCCAGATGCGGGAACGTGCGCTGCGCCCGATCCGCCATCACGGCGCTGACCGAATGGTTCAGCGTGCGATCGTCGAGCTGCTCTTCCTTGCTGTCGCCGATCATCACCGTGCCCTCGTCGGTCTGGCGAATGGTGGACAGCGGATGCGGCAGGAACGGCATGGTACGCTCGGTCACCACGATCTGACCGCGGGTCGGGCCCATCGGCGCCGACAAGCCGACCATCGGCGCGAGCGCCTGGTTGGCGTTGCCGGCGGCGAGCACCACCTTGGCCGCGCGGATCTCGCCCTGCTCCGTCGACAGCCGGAATTCGCCGCCGCTCCGGGCGATCGCCGAAACCGGCCGCTCAGGGAGATAGTCGACGCCGAACTGCTTCAGCCCGGCATGGAAGGCGCAGAAGGAGCGCAGGGAATTCACGTGCCCATCCAGCGGACAGAAGCTGCCGCCCGACACCTCGGGGCCGATCAGCGGGAGCATCTTCTTGACTTCCGACGCCGACAGCATCTCCATGCTGTAGTCAGCCGCGCCCACCTGATTGTGCATGCGCGTGACAAGCTGAGCGCGCTCCACGAACTCGTCCTCGCCGAGTGTCAGGTGAAAGCCGCCATTCTGCTGCAGGGCGACGTCGAGCCCGGTCTGATCTTTCAATTCGGCGGCGAGCTTGCCCCAGGTTTCGGACGCCCGCACCGTCCAGCCAGTATAGGCCGGCATGCCGAGGCCCTTGCTCTGCACCCAGACGAGCGCGAAGTTTGCGCGCGAGGCGCGCTTGGCGATGTCGCCCTCGTCGAGCACGACGACCTTCTTGCCGAGCCGGCCAAGACCCCAGGCGATAGCGGAGCCGAGCAGACCGCCGCCGACAACGGCGACGTCATGATCCTTTGACATGTGTTCTCCTAGCGCCCTGGGTCGCTCTTGCCGGCGAGCACGCGGTCGAGCCCGTAGAGGCGGTCGAGCAGGATAAGGGCGGTCATGGTGATCGCGATCACGCTGGCCGACACGGAGGTCACCAGTGGGTCGATGTTGTCCTGGATGTAGAGGAACATGCGAACGGGCAGCGTCTCGGTGCCGGGCGCGGCCAGGAAGACGGTCATGGTCAGATCGTCGAAGGATTGAATGAAGGCAAGCGCCCAGCCGCTGATGACGCCCGGCAGGATCAGAGGCAAGGTCACGCGGCGGAACAACGTCCAACCGCCGGCACCTAGCGAGACCGCGGCCATCTCGACCGAACGGTCCATGCCGGTGGCCGCGGCCAGCGTCAGCCGCAGCGCGAACGGGAAAACCACCACTACATGAGCGACCAGCAGCGCCGGGAAACTGCCGCCCATGCCGATCGATGTAAAGAAGCGGAGGAAGGCAATTCCGAGCACGACATGCGGAATCATCAGCGGCGAAAGGAACAGCGCCGCGAGGGCGTCGCGGCCCCGAAATCGATAACGGGCGATGGCAAGCGCCGCCGGCACCGCGAACAGCAGAGCCACGAACGAGGACAGCGCGCCCAGGCCGAGGCTGACCCAGAAGGCATGGACGAATTCGGGATAGTTCGCGATCGTCCTGAACCAACGCAGCGAGAAGCCGTTGGTCGGCAGCGACAGGTATCCCTCGGGCGTGAAAGCGACGAGGCAGACCACCACGATCGGCGCCAGCATGACGATGACGAAGATCGTATGGAAGATCAGCGCGAGCGGGCCATTCGTCCTCACCGGAACACCTCGGCATAGCGCCGCTCGATCAGCGCGTTGCTGCCGACGACGATCAGCACCAGCGCCACCAGGAGCAGAATTGCGACCGCCGCGCCGAGCGGCCAGTTCAGCGTGTTGAGAAACTCGTCATAGGCGAGCGTCGCGGCGACCTTGAGCCGGCGACCGCCGATGATGGCAGGCGTCGCAAAGGCGCTGGCGGACAGCGAGAACACGATGATCGCGCCCGACAACACGCCCGGCATGATCTGCGGCATAATGATACGACGGATGATGGTCAGCGAGCCGGCGCCAAGCGACAGCGCGGCATTCTCGATCTGCGGGTCGACCCGCTGCAGTGCGGCCCAGACTGACAGCACCATGAACGGCATCATGACATGCGCGAGCGCAACCACCATGCCGGTCTCGGTGAACATGAAGCGCAGCGGCGCGCCGATCAGCCCGAGCGACATCAGGAGCTTGTTGACGAGGCCGTTGTTGCCGCCGAACAAGAGCGCCCAGCCGAGCGTGCGCGCCACCACGGAGATCAGCAACGGGCCGAGGATCACCAGCAGGAAGAGGCTCTTCCAGCGTCCGCTCATGCGGTTGAGGATGTAGGCCTCCGGCGCACCGAACACGGCGGTGATCAGCGTCGTCAGTAGTGCGATGCGGAAGGTTCGCCAAAACATCTCGGCATAATAGGGATCGGTCGCGATCTCGCGCCAGTTCTTCAGGATGAAGACCGGCTCGATGCCTTTGTATTGGCCCCAGTCGTGGAACGATAGCATCACCGTCATGGCGAGCGGGATCACCAGGACGCCGACGAACAGCATCAGCGCAGGCGCGGTCAGAATCCACGCCGCGCGCGCATCGCGCGCGTCCGCCGTCGTTGCCGCGTTAGCAGAAGCCGTGTCGATGGCTGCGGTCATTCAGCACCTCCGGCGCCACGCAGGCTCATGTCTTCTGGGCGCCAGGCGAGCCGAACGGCCTCTCCCTCCGCGGGCTGTGGCTGGCCGTCGTTTTGGCGGATCACAATGACAGAGCCACATTCGCTCTCGCATTGGAATAGAAAGTGATTGCCCTGGAAGATGCGGGTCACGATCTTCGCCGCGAGCCCCGCGTCGCCGAAGCCGATCCGCTCGGGGCGAATGCTGACTGTCACCGGACCTGCGAGGCCCGTCGGCGCAGGCGCGCTCCAGGAGCCGGCAACCAGCCGTACCGGAGCGGCGGTCCGGTCGATGGTCGCGGCGAAATCGTTCGTCTTGCCGAGGAACTGGGACACAAAGGCGGAAGCCGGCCGCTCGTAGGTCTCCTGCGGCGTGCCGATCTGCTCGATGCGGCCCTGGCTCATGACCACGATCCGGTCGGACAGCGACATCGCCTCGTTCTGGTCGTGAGTGACGAGGACCGTGGTGGTGCCGAGATTGCGCTGGATCTGGCGCAGTTCGATCTGCATGTCCTCGCGCAGCTTGGCGTCGAGGTTCGACAGCGGCTCGTCGAGGAGCAGCACGCTCGGCCGGATCACGAGCGCGCGGGCAAGCGCTACGCGCTGCTGCTGGCCGCCCGACATGCGCCGTGGATAACGGTCCTCATAGCCGGCGAGCCCAACCATCGCCAGCGTGGCGCGGACGCGCTCCGCGCGCTCGGCCCGCGGAACGCGCCGCATCTCAAGGCCAAAGGAGACGTTCTCGGCCGCTGTCATATGCGGGAACAGCGCATAGCTCTGGAAGACGATGCCCAGATCACGCTTCGCCGGTTGCACCGTGGTCAGGTCACGTCCCGCGAGCCGGATTGCGCCGCGCGAGGGATCGAGGAAGCCCGCAATCATCTGTAGCGTCGTGGTTTTTCCGCAGCCCGAGGGACCGAGGAAGGAGATGAACTCTCCCTTGCCGACTGCAAGACTGAAGTCATCGACTACTGTCTGCGGACCGAACTGTTTCCCGACACGGTCGAGTTCGAGAAAGGACATCGATGTGCTTCCGGATGCTGCTGTGGCAGAGGTGATGGAAGACTTGAGGCGTCGCCGAAGTTCCGCCCGCCGGCTCCCGGCCTTAACCTCAGCGCTCGACCTCGCGATTCCACCGTTTGGTCCATTCTTCGCGCTTGTCGTTGATGATCGCCCAGTCGGGCGTATGAAGCTTCGCCGCCCGCTCGCCGACCGGCGCCATCTTGCCGAGTTCGGGCGGGACGACGACCGACTTCAGCACCGGGCCGTAGCCATAATCCTTCAGCATTACGAGCTGGATCTTCGGCTCGAGCAGCTTCTTGATGAAGCTGGATGCGACCGGGGACGCGTTGGGCTTGGCGATCGGACAGGCGGTTGTCAGCAGCGTGACCGCGCCTTCCTTGGGATAGACGAAGTCGACGGGAAAGCCGGTGTTGGCGAAGCTCTGCACGCGGCCCGTACCCCAAACGGCAAGCACCGCCTGGCCGGACTGGAATAGCTCGGTCATCTTGCCCGGTGAGGGCTCATAGGCCAGCACGTTGGGATTGATCTCGTCCTTGAAGATCTTGAAGCCAGCATCGACATTGGCTTCGCTGCCGCCATTCATCTTGGCGAGCATCAACAGCGCGTGCAGGCCGTACGTGTTGTTGATCGGTGGAATCACCAGCTGCTTCTGGTACTTTGGATCCTTGAGGTCATTCCAGGAGGTCGGCGGCGCCCAGCCTTTCTCGGCGAAGACCTTGGTGTTGTACATCAGGCCGGTCGCGACCAGACCGATGCCGACGGCGCGGTCATCCTTGAAACGTGCGGCGTCGTAGAGATCGGCAGGCAGCCCATCGACCTTTCCACAAAAGCCGAGCTGGATCGCCTGGTACATTGGACCGTCGTCGACGATCGCCACATCGATCTGCTGGTTGCCCTTCTGGGCCTGCAACTTGGCAAGCGTGTCTGTCGAGTTGCCGGCGACGTATTCGACCCTGACACCGTTGGCCTGCTCGAAGGCCGGGATCACCTCGTCACGGATCGTCTTCTCGAAGGAGCCGCCATAACCCGCAACATAGAGCGTCTTCTGCTGCGCCAAAACCGCCGACGGGGCTAAGGCGAGCGCCGCGATGCTGACCACTGCCGCAAGGCCGAGATGTTTCATATCGATCGAGCTCCAATGACGTTTACGGGGTGACACCTGCAGCGCATCCGCATTTTGACCGGCTGGAGTCCTTCCTCTGAGCGAGGTGCACGCGCCCCGCTCGTCGGTATCGCGGTAAGACGCAACGTCGATTGGCATGTGGGATTTCGGCCTTTACCGGTTCGCTCCGCTGGAGTCGCCTAAAAAACTGGCTAAATCCAACGTTGATGAAAAAGATCGCAATTCCCACTTTCGTCGTCCAATTAATAATGGCACCCTTTGCATGCCCAAATGTTATGGACGAAGCGGAGATGGCGCGGATCAATTCGCGGCAGGTCGAAGCCTTCCGCGCGATGATGCTGACAGGCAGCGTCACGGATGCGGCGAAGCTGATGGCTGTGACCCAGCCGGCCGTAAGCCGGCTGTTACGCGACTTCCAGGCGCTGCTTAAAATGGAGCTGTTCGAAAGACGCGGCAGTGGCCTGGTGCCGACGGCATCCGCAACAGCGCTTTATATGGAAGTCGAGCGCTCCTTCGTCGGGCTCGAACGCATTGCCGCGGCCGCCGAAGAGATCCGCGGCCGCCGGACCGGCACGCTGCGGATCGCGGCCCTGCCGGCGTTGTCCAACGGCTACCTGCCGCGGCTGGCAGGCGGGTTCCTGAAGGAGCGACCGAACCTCAATCTGTCGTTTTTCGGCGTCATCTCGCCGATCGTGATCGACTGGGTGCTGAACAACCAGTGCGACATCGGCTTCGCTGAGGTGCCGATCGCGCATTCCGGCCTACCATGCGTGCGGCTGCCGGCGCTGCCGCGGGTTGCAGTTCTGCCCGCCGGCCATCGGCTTGCGGCCAAGGCGACGCTGGAGCCACGCGATTTCGAGGGCGAGGCTTTCGTGTCGCTGTCTGCAGGGTCGAGCAGTCGCCATCTGATCGACCAGGTCTTCAACCGCGATGATGTTCGCCGCGTCCTGCGGGTCGAGACCAGCCTGTCGGAGATCATGTGCGGGATGGTGTCCTCTGGACTCGGCGTGGCGATCTGCGATCCCTTTACGGCGCAGGAGTTCGAGAGCCGAGGCATCGTCGTGCGCCGCTTCGTACCGCGGATCGATTTCGAATTCGCCGCCGTGTTTCCACCGCAGCGCAGTCCCTCACCCGTGGCTTTGGACCTGGTGGAAGTCATGCGCCGGGCGCTGGGCGAACTGAGCGGACGGCCCGTCGTTCAAGACTGATGGCGGTCGGCAGCCCTAGGGAAGAGAGAAAACCTAACGATTTCAACGTGTTGCCGATAAGTTTGGGCAAAGCGTACCTCATTGACCTTCATAGTGTTTCAGCATGATCACCCAAACTCATTCTACCGAAGACCAAGCAGGCAACGCCCTCTTTTCTTTTTGACGCCACCATGCGGCACATGCGCCATCGTCATGAAAGAACAAGCTCCAAGCGCGCCATGTCCGCGATGGCGCGGAGTTCCGGATCTTCCTTTGCGCTTTTCAACCTAAACGTGCATATCGAATTCCAGGAGCCCCTGATCCAGCAGCAGGCCGCGGAGGTCGACGCAACCGAAGCCAATCTGAAATTCGCCCAGGAAGAGCGCATCCGTTATGACGGGTTGATGAAGTCGGGCTCCGGCACCGTGCAGCGCGCCCAGCAGACCGACGCAGTGTTGCGCAGACCGCACAGCTCCAGCAGGGCAAGGCGGGATTGATCGCCGCCAACAAGAAGATCGAGGTGCTGTCAACCGAGCGCGCGAAAGCCGTCGCGCAGCTCGACCATGCCCGCGCCGTCGAGCAGCAGGCGGCGCTGAATCTCTCTTACGCGCAGATCACCGCGCCGGTGGACGGCACAGTCGGCGCGCGCTCGCTCCGGGTCGGCCAATATGTGCAGGCCGGAACCCAGCTGATGGCGGTGGTGCCGCTGGATGCGGTCTATGTGGTCGCCAATTTCAAGGAGACTCAGCTCACCCATGTGCGCGACGGTCAGCCGGTCGAGCTGTACGTCGATGGCTTCGATTCGACCAGACTGAAGGGCCATGTCGACAGCCTGTCGCCGGCAAGCGGCCTGGAATTCGCCCTGCTGCCGCCCGACAACGCCACCGGCAACTTCACCAAGATCGTGCAGCGCGTGCCTGTGAAGATCATGCTCGACGACCAAAGCCTCAAGGGCCTGCTGCGCCCGGACATGTCGGCCGAGCCGACCGTCAATACCAAGGCAGCGGTCGTCGCCGAGCGTGAAGCCGAGAAGCGCGTCGCGTCGCGCAACGGCGGACCCCGCAGCTGAACGACTAGAACGCATCCTCTCTCGCGTGCGACGAGGAATAACCATGACCACACTGCAAACTACCATCGACGCCGTCCCCGCCAGCGATCGCGGGCCACCCGCTGCAGCTCCAGCGACTCCCGCCATCCCGCAAAAACCTGGCTCGCGGTAATCGGCGCCACGCTCGGCGCCTTCATGGCGGTGCTCAACATCCAGATCGTCAATGCCTCGCTCGCCGACATTCAGGGCGGGATCGGCGCGGGCATCGATGACGGTGGCTGGATCTCGACCTCCTATTTGATCGCCGAGATCATGGTGATACCCCTGAGTGGTTGGCTTGCCCAGGTGTTCGGTCCGCATCTACCTCCTGACCAACGCCACCCTGTTTCTGGTTTTCTCAGCGGCCTGCGCGCTGGCGCAAGACCTGCCGCAGATGATCGTGCTCCGCGCTGCCTGTTCCGCCTGCCGTTCCACGATGTCGCCCAGCAAGTCCTCCAGCTTGCCGCGGACCTTGCAGCTCAGACCGGCCTCGCACCGGGCGCATCGGAGGGACTGCGCGTAGCGGAAAAAGTCTACGACCGCATCGCCGGTCGGTTCGGCCTCAACATCGTCACACCGCTCCTCTGCTATGCCGACGGCAACGCGCTCAGTAAGAGCGGTTACATCCTCGTCGCCGGCGCTGCCCTGGACGAGGCCACTGCGAGCCGGATGGTGGCGATGGAAGACAAGCTGCTTCTAGAAAGGAAGCGCGTATCGGAAATGGACTATTGCCTCCTCGCCATCGAGCATACCGCCACGCTGCTGCCGACTGGCCCTGGGTCCATCAATCCGCTCACGCAGCTCGGCTTCCATCGGCGCTGGCAGGAGGTGGCGCTCACTACGATGAAAGGAAACCATGAGCAAGCCGAAGAGCAGATGCTCAACCTTAGAGCCGACGTGATTACGTCACCCGAACTTGCGGAGAACGACCGCCTCATCGCCATCGGCGCCTACGAGACCAGCTTCGACAAGCTTAAGGAACGCATGGCACCAAGAAACAGCTACCGCAGCGCACGCGATGCCTTGCCGAGCCAACTCTCTCAGTCCTTGAGCACCGTGCCGGGCGTTGAAGATGCGCCCCATGACCCCGACAAACTGTTCGCGTTGGAAGCCGCGGAGCTAAAAAAACACGTCCGTCAAGCGCCGTCTATCGATGCTAATGCTGCCAGATCGCTTGCTCGGGTCCTCAATCAAGCGGCAACTCAAGCGCCTGGCAGCTAAAAGTCTTCGTCGGCAGTCCTTTGCAGAAATGGTCAAGCAACGTCATCCCCGCTGCCTTCTCCTACTGCCCCAAACGCCGCTAGGCGTTGGCCCATGCTTCCGTGCGCCACTGGTCGACCTGGCTTACGTCGAGGCCGGCCCCGAGCGGGTCCCCGATTTTCACCCCAGCCTCGGGGACCGGGCCTAGGGACGCCACCAGTGACATTGGCCATTCGCGCCTGATTGAAAACCGCGCCCATTGTGAAGGAGTCCTGTTTGTAGCTATCGAACGGCGGTGCAGGATTGAGGCAGTCTTTGCTGACGTAGGAGCCGTAGGCGCCGGCCGACCACGCATCTAGCGCACGATTGTACACGACATAAGAGATCGGAATGAAGTGCAGGACGAAGCCCGGTATCCGCAAGGTTAGCAGCACGCATTGATATGCCCCCGCTGATCGACAGCAGGTGTAGGAGGCCGTAAGGCACCTCGGCTTGGTTGACGTTCAGGAGACTGCGGCGAGCGCTATCGCTAAGCGCGGCAAGAACGAGATGAGTCCTAACCCGGATCGTGGCTGGGCAAACTCAACAATCTGTGGCGGAGATGTTGGAGAGCGTTTTTCGGGGGTCCCTCCTCAGACGCTGCAAAAGCCATCGTCTTATGCGCGATACCTCCAAACTTCGACCGTACTGCTAACAACCCCAGGGGCGGAAGCTCGCTTATCCCCCAAGACTTTGATTTAAATTGAGAATTTCTGCGCGATTTTTGAGGCTGTTCCAGCATGCCATCAGCATCGCCGGCATCTCTCCGCGCGCCTCCGCCGCTCCGCGGCGCGAAAGACCAGTTCCGCTCGCCCGAGGAGTCCGCAATTATCCTTCCCGATCCAGCTGCGATCATCCATGCTGCGCCAGATCGATCCTGCCATCTCGGCAGAGCCGCTCGGCGTCATGACGATGATGTGGGTGCCGCTTGTCGGTCTGAAGTCCGCGTGGCGCGAATTCGCCGCTTGCCGTTCACGGACGTCAGATCGGCGGCACTCCTCGCGCCGAACAGCAGCATGAGGCCGTCGCGCATCGTCGCGTCACCCTCTCCTTTGCCGCGCCACCGGCGTTTTCGCACCGGTGGTTGTTGCTTGACCAGTCCGTCAAAGCCGTCGCGGAGGATGTTGACGACGATCTTGATCCCCTGCAGGCCGGCGACCGCGGCCGTGGTATAGGTCGGATTGATCCAGGATTGCGAACAGTCGAACATGCTCACAGCATTCTGGCTGCAGCCAGAGGCGAGCAGCATGGCGGTGGCACCGGCGAGGGCGAGGCTGGCGACGTTGGCGATGTTGTGGAACAGATTGCTATTCACTGGAGGGTCTCCTTATTATTGAGGTTGTGAACTCAGCGTGCGCGAAACCGTTGCGAGGGCGCCAGAACTCAGGCGACCAATCTGAGTTCCGTCAGCGTTGATGAATTTTGGAACGCGATGCCAGCCGGCGTTGAGCACGGGCTCGTCCGCCGAAGGTTGGTCAAGGCACAGCGTATCCCGCCGCGCAAGACATCGCGGCGCAGCCGTCCGTGCTGACGCGAATGTGCCTGGCGCGCGCGCCGCGACCCTCGAACATTTGATCACGGGATGGTGACCGACGGTCCGCGGAACATGTATGCGGGCACCTAGTTGCCCGGCCCGCCACGACGGTTGCATCGTATGGCTTGATGTCGCCAAGCATGTCTCACCGCTGCCGACCTGCACGACCGCCATGGCGGAACGGGCGGACCGGACGGTCCAGACGTGTCCGGCCGTCGCTGCCGTTCAGATGCTGCAACAATGTCTTCGGAGAGCGCGATGAACGAATGGATGAGCCTTTCACCACTCGGGCCGATGGTCCTGCAGGCGGGTTTGAGATTTCTATACGAGCAAGCTACGGCAGCCTTGAAGCGCAAGCTCGAGCCCCGCGCCGACACGCCGCAAGCACCGGTGCATCTGCCGCCGGTCTTCGACGGTGACTCCAGACCGCTGTCCTATCACCTCGACAAGGTCGAGGCGCTCGAGGAGCCGCTCCGCAAGTTGAGCCAGGTGACGTCGAAATGGGCCAGCGGCGCCGTGCCGGTCAACCCGGCGAACACCGAGCTGATGATGGCAACCGCCGCGTTGCGGTTGGCCATGGAGCATGTGTTCCAGCGGCGCCTGACATTCAAGGGCGAGCAGCGCTCCCACGACGGCCTCTTGGGACAACCCTTGGAATTGATCGGCGAACTGCTGAACGACGTGCTGGCCCTCAAGCCATTGGGGTTGGGTCAGGGCGCCGGCTCAAACACCGGCCTCATCAATCTCAGGATTCTCAGCCTGTAGGCTCGGCGGTTGCGGACCTGACCGCGGCATCGGCGGTCGGGCGCTGCGCCAGCTCGAATGATCGTCCCGCCCGACGTGCGGCTCCGTGAGAGAGCGCTGGTGACGAGATCGCCACCGCGCGTTCGCCGGGAGCCCGGTGAGCCACCCCGTCCGGCGCCACGTTGAACACGCCAGCGTAGAGTCCGCGACACTGTCGTGCTGCCGCTCCCCAGCGCACTGCCGCCATCTTCCGGAGCACTCCTGTCAGTTCGGCACGGTGTCGAAACGTAACTCTCCTCATCCGCCGTGACCGCCGCGCTTCCACGCGCTCGTTCCGCGGTACCGCCGCGACGAATTGAAGCAGCCCTGGCCCCGCACGCGGCGCAGGCAGCCAGGGCGGGCACCGCGTCCTGCACCCAAACGTCTACTCGGCCACCAGGATAATGAGCCTTCATCAGTCATGGCTCGCTTCAATCGCTTGGCTGGAGACATTCAGGCGCTCGAACGCCGATCCTTCGATTGCTCATTTTGTTTCTGTTGATTTCCGCCAATGAGCGCCGGGCGCGCCCGCCCTCGGCCGACCCGCATCAAAATAATAATAATCATGAAACCGAGCGGAACTCTTGAAAGACGACCGGATTGTGTCGCCCGCACAAAGCAATCTTTGGCTGTATTAATGCCAAGCACGCGGTTGCAGCCGCAACCTTTTCGGATTCACAGAACGGACTTCCCATGACAGCCAATAAGGATCGCGAAGGGGGAGCGGAGTTGCGCTCCAATCGGACGGCAATCGCCGCTGACGGACGCAGCGGCGCCGCACAGGGTCGGTACCAGAATGGCGAACCGGGCTCCGGAGGACTAAGGAGCGCGATCGATCGACTCTCGCCGCGGCCAGAGGCAGGCAAGGACGCCTGGTCGCTGATGCCTCGGACCGACCTTTTCGAGAACCCGCAGCTGACGTCGATTGGCGACCGCGCCCTCCTCTATCTGAACGCAGGCATTCCCATTCATCTTCGCGGCCCGGCCGGCACCGGCAAGACCACGATCGCAATGCAGCTCGCCGCCAGGCTCGGGCGACCCGCGGTGCTGCTCACCGGCGACGACAGCCTCACGCCGGCGCATCTCGTCGGACGCGAGACCGGGACGAAGTCCAAGCAGGTGGTCGATCGCTACGTCCACTCGGTGCGCAAGGTCGAGACCGAGACTGCATCGATGTGGAGCGACGCCGTGCTGACACAGGCGGTCGTTGAAGGCCTGACATTCGTCTACGACGAATTCACCCGGTCGCCTCCCCAGGCCAACAACCCGCTGCTGTCCGTCGTCGAGGAGCGCATCCTGGTCTTCCCCGCCGGCACCCGCAAGGAGCGCCTGGTGCGCGCCCACCCCGAATTCCGCGCGATCCTGACGTCGAACCCGGAGGAGTATGCCGGCGTATCACGGCCGCAGGACGCGCTGCTCGATCGGGTGATCACCTTCGACCTCGATGATTACGATCGCGAAACCGAAATTGGGATCGTCGCTAATCGCAGCGGGCTTGAGGACGATGCCGTTGCGAGGATCGTGGACCTGGTGCGCGCCTTTCGCCGCTGGCCCAAGGTGCATCACCCGCCCTCCATGCGCAGCGCCATCATGATCGCACGGGTGGTCGCGCGCGAGTCCCTCCAGGTGACGGCAGACGATCCGCGATTCGTCCGGCTGTGCATCGACGTCCTCGCGGCGAAGGCCAAAGCGACCCACCGTGACGATCGTGACCAGTTCGCCGCGATGCTGCTGCGGCTCATCCACCATCATTGTCCGGCAGGCGCGATCGATGGCGACGCCTCCGGGCCGGGAGGCCGGTCGTGAGACCCGCGCCGCGCCGGAGCACCCGGCCACAGCCGCCGTCGGCACGGCGGGTGGTGCGGTCGCGCACCGAAGCCGCAGCGGAACTCATCCGCCTCGAACATGAGAGGGATCGCCTGACCCAGGCGCTGGCGTCCCTCGAACCACGCCGCGAAGCTGCGCACGAGCGACTGAGGCAGATCGACGAGAGGGCGCAACTGCTTCTCGGCTTCCTCAGGGTCGCGGACTCCGAGGACACCGCGCAGGCCAGCACCGCGATCCATCGTACCCGGCAGCCGGATCATTCGAAAGGTCCCGAGACATGAACGCTCTGAAGATATCTGCGGTCGCCCGCGAGGGCGTCGCCACCATCACCGGGCATCAGCCGGAGCTGGTCTCGCGTTGCGAGCCGAGCGAGGGAGGCTGGCAGGTCCACGTCGAGCTCGTCGACACCAAGGCGCGCATTACCGAGAACGACATCATGGCCACCTATCAGCTCAACTTTGACGCCCACGGCAAGCTGCTCAGCTACGAACGCACGCGTCGTTACCCGCGTGGCAAGAACGGCGGAACGTTTGCGGCCTGACAGCGATAGGAGCGCGCCATGAGTTTCGCGGTTCACCAACCAACTGGAGGCGACCGGCTCGCCGATATCCTCGAGCGCGTGCTCGACAAGGGAATCGTGGTGGCCGGCGACGTCACGGTCTCGCTGGTTGGGATCGAGCTCCTCAACATCAAGGTCCGGCTCATCGTCGCCACCGTCGAGCGCGCGATCGAGCTTGGCATCAACTGGTGGGAGGCGGATCCGATGCTCACGACCCGCACCTCCGACCTTTCGATCGAGAACGAGCAACTCAAGAAACGTCTGGCGCTGCTGGAGCACAAGGTTGCGCGCAGCATTCGGCCACGCAAGCGCCGTCCGCGAAGCATCGTCGTCAAAGCTGGGAGCGTCACATGAACGATGGAGAGAGAGAAAGACCCGGGCCGATCGGAATCGACGCCTTGAGCGAGATGGGTCGACGCCTGCTGGATGTCCTCGGTTCGGTCGAGCAGACATTCAAGCGGGACCATGCCGCAGGGACCCACAGCCTCACGATCAAGACACCGCGCGGCCGTCTGGCGGGCACGATCGGCTTTCGTATCCGACATGGATTGTCGGAGGAGCCCGACCAGGCCCAGGCCCGGCGTCATCCGCTCGCCTCTCAGCCGAAGATCGATGGCTCCGACGGGCATCTGGTCGACGTGTTCGACGAACCGGGCGAAATCCTGGTGACCGTCGCTCCATGCGCGATCGGCACGCATGAGCTCGCGGTCCGGGTCGAGGGCGCCGAGTTGCACATCGAGGCCACCGACGGCAGGCGCTTTCGCAAACTGGTGTCTCTGCCGCGTGATCTCGGCGATGCCGTCCCCGCGGTTCGGCTGTCGAACGGCATTCTCGAGATCCGCATTCCCAAGCCCGCAGACCCCGTTCCGCCCCCCTCCAGCTGAGGAGTTACCCCGATGTCAAGTCAATCCACCTACGTCTACGGCCTCATCCGTGCCGAAGACCATCACCCGGTCTCTGCCCCCGCCGTGGGCGATCCGAGCCAGCCGATGGCCATCATCAGCAGCGGCGGCATTGCGGCTCTGGTGAGCGCTATCGACCAGACAGAGATCATGCCGACGCGGCGCCAGATGCTCGCCCACACCAAGGTGTTGGAGGTCGCCATGGCGGATCGGCCGGTGCTGCCCATGCGCTTCGGGGTCATCGTGCCAACCCCCGACACGCTGTTGCAGGTGATCGGCCCGCGGAAGCAAGAACTCCGCGCCCTGCTCGGCCAAATCGACGGCCGCATCGAGGTGGCGCTCAAGGCGAGCTGGAACGAGCAGTTCATGTGGCGCGAGGTGGCGGCCGAGCACCCGCAGCTCGCCGTCAGCGGCCGCGCCCTGATGGGCCGTGGCGAGCAGCAGACCTACTACGACCGGATCGAGCTCGGCCGCGCGATCAGCGCGGCGCTCGAGGAAAAGCGCGAGGCCGCACGGCGGCGATTGCTGGAGATCGTGGCCCCGTTTGCCGTTCAGGTGAAGGAGCTGGCGCCCGTCAACGACGCGATGTTTGCGCATTTCGCACTGCTGGTCGAGAAGACGTCGGAGCCGGCATTGTACCAGACCGTCGTGGCGCTCGAACGATCGCAGAGTTCGGGGCTGACGTTCCGATACGTGGCACCGATCCCACCCTACAATTTCGTCACGGTGACGCTCGACTGGGAGCGCGAGAAGGCCCTCGCGTGAACGCCGTTCTCAGACCGGGGCATGCCGGAGGCTTGCGAGTTTCCAGCTTCGGCCCTTCGTCCGCAACATTCCGCGCGATGTCGGAATGCAGGAGATGATGATGCTCTTCCAGATACTCAGCTTCCCGTTCGCCGGCCCTCTCAAGACGGTCGCGTGGATCGGCGGCGCGATCCGCGATGCGGTCGACAGCAAGATGAATGATCCGATGGAGATCAAGCGAGCGCTGGCCGCGCTCGAGCAGCAGCTCGACGCAGGCAGCATCTCCGAGCAGGAGTACGAACTGATGGAGATGGAGCTGATCGAGAGACTGCAGGGCTTGTCGCAGCACCCACTGCCCGCCAACACAAGGAGCGACGGCTGACATGGATACACCGTCGATTATCCAGCGGACCGTGGCCGAGGCCCGCGCAGGAGATGCCGGCCGAGGCATTATCCGGCTCGATCCGGGCGATCTCTCGGCACTCGGGCTTTGCATCGGCGACGTGGTGGAAATCCGCGGCCGTCACAGTGCCTATGCACGCGCACTCCCCACCCATCCGGACCAGCGCGGCCTGGGCCGGGTTTTGATCGACGGAACGGGGCGCGTGAATGCCGGTACCGGGCTCGGTGATCTGGTGTCGCTGGCTGCCGCACGCACCCGCCGAGCCGAAGAGGTCACCATTGCATTCGACGGGTTCCGGCCGCCACGGCCGGGCCTGTTCGCGCGCCGCGTGTCGGACTCGTTCCGCGACATGACGGTTGCCGCCGGGCACATCGTCCGGCTGCGCTTGATTGGAGGCCGCGACCTCAGCGGCCGGGTCTGCTCGACCTCACCGGACGGCGCGGTCGTCATCAGCCGCGACACCCGCATCACCTTTGCAGCGGCGTCCGGCGAGGCGCCTCCGCGGACCATCTCCTACGAGGACCTCGGCGGCCTTTCCCGCGAGCTTGCGCGCGTGCGCGAGATGATCGAGCTGCCGATCCGCCGGCCGGACCTGTTCGCGCGGCTCGGCATCGAGGCGCCCAAGGGCGTCCTGCTTTCCGGACCGCCGGGGACCGGCAAGACGCTGCTGGCGCGGGCGGTCGCGCAAGAGTGCGAGGCCGCCTTCTTCCAGATAGACGGCCCGGAGATCGTCTCCAAACACTACGGGGAATCCGAATCGCAGCTGCGCAGCATCTTCCAGAAGGCCCAGGCCAGCGCGCCCGCGATCATCTTCATCGACGAGATAGACGCCATCGCGCCGCAGCGCGCCCGGCTCGGGGGCGACCGTCAACTCGAGCGGCGCGTGGTCGCGCAGCTGCTGACCCTGCTCGACGGTATCTCCTCGCGAGGCCTGGTGATCGTGATGGCGGCCACCAATCTGCCGGACAGTCTCGATCCGGCGCTGCGCCGCCCAGGCAGGTTCGACCGCGAGATCGCGATCGGCGTCCCCGACCGCAGCGGGCGATCAGAAATCCTGGCGATCCATACCCGCGGCGTTCCGCTCGCACCCGACGTTGACCTCGAGCAAATCGCGGGCTCAACCCACGGCTTCGTCGGCGCCGACCTTGCGGCGCTGGTGCGCGAGGCCGGAATGGCCACCCTGCGACGCGCCGCTGCGTTCGAGTTGAATGCGCTCGACAACATCTCGCTCGAGGATCTCTGCATCGGGCGGGCTGATTTCGAGACCGCGCTGACCGAGGTGCGCCCCTCGGCGATCCGGGAAGTGTACACGGATGTGCCCCAGGTCCGCTGGAGCGAAATTGGCGGAATGGCCGAGATCAAACAGGCGCTGATCGAGGCCGTGATCTGGCCGATCACGAAGTCGCAGTTATTTGCGGATCTCGGCGTCAAGCCTGCCAAGGGCGTGCTTCTCACCGGTCCACCCGGGACCGGCAAGACGCTCTTGGCGCGCGCGCTCGCCAGCGAGGCGCAGGTCAATTTCATCGCCGTGCGGGGCCCCGAACTGCTGGACCGTTTCGTCGGTGAAAGCGAGCGCGCCGTGCGCGATATCTTCGTGAAGGCGCGCGCCACCTCGCCGACCATCATCTTCTTCGATGAAATCGACTCGCTGGCCCCGGTGCGCGGGCTGAGCGGGCCGGTGAGCGACAGGGTGGTGGCACAGCTCCTGACGGAGATCGACGGAATCGAGGAGCTCAGAGACGTCTTCCTGATGGCCGCAACCAACCGGATCGATCAGGTCGATCCTGCCCTGCTCCGGCCCGGCCGCTTCGATCGCGTTTTCGAGGTGCCGTCGCCCGATCGCACCACCCGCGCGGAGATCCTGGCGATCCAGTCGGCCATGCTCCCGCTCGGTCCGGGTGTCGACCTCGACTGCATCGTGGGTGCCACCGAGGGATTCGTCGGCGCCGAACTCGCCGCCGTCTGTCAGGAGGCGGGACGCATCGCATTGCGGCGCGCGGCGGCACAGACCGGCGATGACCCGATCCTGATTGAACAGGCGGATTTTCTGATCGCGGCCGACCGGGTCGGACGCGGACGAAGCATCCGCTCGCCGCAGCACGCAAGACCGAGGAAACGATTCTGGTGTCCATGACTCTCATCGGCATTACGTCTCCCAGCGTCGCCAGCGCCATCGCGGCGGCTGGCGGCAGGCTCGCCGGCGTCGAGACGCGGTCGGTGGAGGCGGCGGGACTTGCCGCACTGCTGTTCCGGTCGAAGAAGCCCTCATGGCGATTCCTGCGACGGTCCCGCACAGCTCTCGAGTCCATGGTTCGTGCTCAGCGTATCCTCGAGGCGGCGGCCGTGTTCGGCCCCTTGCTGCCCGCGCGGCCGGGCTCGCTGATCAGGGACGACGTAGAGGCGTGTGCGCTGCTTTGCGGCCAGTGGCGGCAGCTTGCGGAAAGCCTTCGCCGCCACGGCAACAGCACCCAATTCCAGGTCACCATCACGTGGAACCCGATGGCCGCGCTGGCGGCACGACGCGACCATCCAGACCTCGCCGCCGCGGCCACGGCCGGCGCGCGAGGCGCGGCCGCAGAGGCGGGACAACTGATCAGTCGATTCATGTCGGACGAACGGGCCGCATTCGAAGCCGAGGCCATGCGCGCCCTCACCAACGTCGCCAAGGACGTGATCGCCTTGCCGGTCGATCAGGCGGACATGCTGATGAACGCGGCGGTCCTGCTCGCGCCTGGCGCAGAGCCGGATCTCGAGCGGGCTTTGGAAGCGCTCGACGGCAGCCTTTCCGGTGAGAATCTCATCCGACTGATCGGTCCGCTGCCCCCGGTCTCGTTCGCAGCCGTCTCGATCGAGCGACCGAGTCGCGATCGGGTCGCCGCGGCCCGGCGCCTGCTCGGAGTCGGCGAAGCAACGGAGCAGCACGATCTGCGCCGCGCCTATCTCGAGATCGCCCGCGCGCACCATCCGGACACCGGAGCGCACGCGGCCGCCGCGCATGCCGTCGGCGCCGCGGCCGAGGCATTCCGGTTGCTCGCCCGAATAGCCGAGGCCCGCCTGTGCGCCGAACAGGGCGATGTGCTGCTCGTCGACATTCTTCGGCAGGACCAGCACAGGAGCTTCTCAACATGAGCACTCGGCCTTTCGGCGTCGGTCTCGTGCATGGTGTTGTGACGACGCGATCCGGTGCGCGACTTCCGCAAATCGCAGATGCATTCGATGTGGCCGAGATCATCGGCGCGGCAGGGGACCAGCATGCCCTTCTGGTCTCGGACATTCCGCGGCATTTTCACGGTCACGTCGAGGCCAACACGTTGTTCGCGGATCCGGCGCGCATCTCCATGTTGGCGATGGCGCATCACCGGATTCTCCAGGCCGCCGCTGTGGTCACGGACGTGGTTCCGATCCGACTGGGAACGCTGGTCCGCGGGCCGAAGGGGGCCCGGGATCTGCTGACCCGCGAGGCCGGGCGCTTCGCCGAACGTCTCGCCACGATCCACAACGCGGTTGAGTTCGCCGTACGCATTCTACCTGCCCGGGGACCGACACGTCAGGCTTCGCAGCTGCAGGCCGGCAGTGGCCGGGACTATTTGCGCGCGCGAAGCGATAATCGCGGGTGCGGCCGGCCGGCCGCCGTTGATATCGCGCTCCAGGAACTCGCACTCCGAGCCGTGGCGATCTGCGAACGGCAGCCAGTCGCGCGACAGGCCGGCCGACCGCCGGCCGTTGCCGACGTCGCTTTCCTGGTCGATCGCCGCAAGCTCACGGCGTTCGATGAATGCGCCGGGTTGATCGAACAGCAGATCGCCCAGAATGGCCTCGCGCTCGACATCTTCGGACCCTTGCCAGCCTACAGCTTCGTCGATAGCCGCGCGGAGGATCAGGGATGAGCTACCAACACGATCTCGACTATCTCGAGCCTGCGGACTCCAGCGACGGCTCACTTCTCGGTGTGCTCGATCATCTGCTCGATCGCGGGGTCGTGCTGTGGGGCGAATTGCGTATCTCGGTCGCCGACGTCGATCTCATCGAGGTCGGCCTCAAGCTGATGCTGGCCTCGGCCCGGACTGCGGACCGCTGGCGACGGACGACGGCGCAGCGCGCCTCGGGCCTGCCGGGAGATCGCCGATGAGCGAGCAGCGTCTTGTCGGTCTCGTCGCCATCGATGCGGTGCCGTCCGATCTCGCGGGCGACGTGATCCCTTGCGGCGCCATCGCTGTGGCGGTCCGGCGCGCGCAAGCCTGTGGCGAGGACCGCGACGGCCTCGACCATCATGCGGCCGTCGTCGCCTGGTGTCGACGCGCCGCGTTCCTGCCATCGCGAGCCGGAATCGCGATCTCGCCCCAGCTCCTGCAATCCGTCACGCAATCCGCCGTGTCCTATCGCGCCAGGCTCTCGCATGTCGTCGATTGCGTCGAGATCTCGGTCGAACTCGACCGCCGCGACGACGCACTCCGCCGCGCCGCCGAGGGTGGCGGACGCGCCTATCTGCGCGCGGCGGCGCTCGATCTCGGTGCGTGCGAGGTGGGCATCGCGACAGCCGCGAGCCTGCTGGCGATGTTCAGCGAGCGCGTCGACGCCGATCTGATCGTCCGCACCGCGCCGCTCCCGTCGGTCCGGCTGCGCGCCGCCGTGCTCGTCAAAAGAACCGCCGCACCGCGCCTGGCGCAACGGGTCGAAGCCACGCTGAACTCGATCAGCGCGCGTCTGGTCTGCCGGGTGAGCGGTCCCTGGCCGCCTTACAGCTTTGCGACAATCGAGGAGTCCCCATGACCACGAACAGCCCGGAGCACGCGGCGCCCAGCTTCCGCCTCCAACCCGCCGACTTGAATGCCGCGCTCCGTGCGGTCCTTACAGACACGGCTCCCAGCGGATCGATCAATCTCGATCCGGAAAGGATTGAGCACGATCTCGCGCGGCTCGTGCTCACCTTGATCGAATTCCTGCGGCGTCTCCTCGAGCTGCAGGCAATCCGGCGCATGGAGGCGAACGAGCTCTCCGAGGACGAGGAGGAACGCGTCGGCCTCACCCTGATGCGGGCCGCCGGGCAGGTGTCCCGGCTTGCGCGGGAGCTTGGCGTGGATCCGCGCGAGCTGAACATGCAACTTGGACCGTTGGGGCGGCTGATATGACTCCTGGATCGATCGAACCAGGAAACAACGTGCTCGGAAAATCGTGTGGGGAAGTTGGGAGATCACGGCGACAGAGATGCCAACGGTAGAAGGTCTCGCGGCGGAGACTCGGTTCTGAATTGAGGTCAAAGCAGCGAAGTACAATGCTTTGGCCGAATGGATATTTCGCGCCACCCTCGAAAGCAATTTTTTTCTTCGCATCGCCATCCCGCTCCATCTCCTTGTTTGAGCATGAGCGTTTCGGATAGCGACATCCATTTTTCCGGATCAAGCTCTGAAGGGCAATCGCTCACTCAGGATTCTGCGCACCGCCAACCGGCGCTTCAATACAGACGGTTCCTTTCGCTGTGTTGATCTCTCAACCTCACTCACGCGACTTTTCGGCACGCATAATTAATTTCGGGCGCGAGGAACTCGTTTCTGCATACCCAGTTTGAGAGCGCTACAAAAACACCACCTAACAATGACCAAACGAACCGATGAGATGATTGTCGACCGCGTCACTTTTCCGGGACACGTACTTTCCGGGGCGCGCGCCGCAATCACTCTTGCAAACATCAGGAACAGAACATGGCAATCGAAAAAGCAACCGCCTCTTCAAGCCTCGCCGAAGTGATCGACCGTATCCTCGACAAGGGCGTCGTCATCGACGCCTTCGTGCGAATCTCCCTCGTGGGCATCGAACTGCTCTCGATCGAGCTTCGCGCCGTCGTCGCCTCGGTGGAGACCTGGCTCAAATACGCCGAAGCGATCGGCCTCGTCGCTCAACCCATGCCGGCCTGAGCTGCCGAATCGTCTCCTCCGGCCGGGCGGACCGCACGATGGATCATCGTGCGCCCTCGGCCCGACCGGAGGCCCTAAGCCAGCAGATGCAGATCTCGCGTGAACTCACCAAGCCCTCTCCATTACTACTCCTTACAGGACTCGCTGGTCCTCACCACAGGAAGGATTGACCGCACATGACAACATCCGAGCAACGTCGGCAGATGGCTGCCGCGATCGTCGACTTAGAAGCCCGTCGTGACGCGGCGGGCCACCTGATGGTCTACCATCCGCCGACCGGAGACGGCGGCGGCGCCTACGAGGTCGCCGGCATCAATGCACGCTACAACAGGTCGACCGCAAGAACGCTGGTCGGCCTGATCGGACGGCAACGGTTCGAGGAGGCCGAGCGGCTCGCCACCGATTTCGTCGCGCGTAACACGGATTGCGCGGCGTCGTGGACCAACGTACCGGCCATCGAATCCTACCTGCGCGACTGCGTGTTCAATCGTGGAGCGACCGGCGGCGCGCTCATCCTGCAACGAGCGCTCGGCGTCGACCGGGACGGCGAGGTCGGCCCCGATACGCGAGCGGCCGCGACAGCGGCCGATCCAGCGGATTTGCTGGCGCGATTACGTACGGCACGCGAACAGTACGAGCGTGACGTTGTACACCGGGACGAACGCAGCAAATTCTGGGCAGGATTGTCGGCCCGCTGGGACAAGGCGATCACGATCGCTGAACGATTTCCCAAGACACCAGCACCCGCCCCGGTGATCGAATCCGCTGCCGCATCACCGGTCGTGGCGGGTGGTTCCGACCCACCAGCCGTGTCTCGCAAGACCGATCGCGCCGCCGACAACATCAAGGACAGCAATTTTCCCCCGCGCCCCGACTTTCGGCCGCTGGTGACCAACCGGCAGCGGGAAGCCCTGTTCGGTCGTTATGAATATGTGCGGGTACCGCAGCCTGGAAATCGGGAGGCGATTCGCATTCTTGGAAGCTGGGAGCGCGACAACATCGTCGAGGTGCCCATTCCGCAGCTGCGCAAGGCTCTCGGCGAAAAGGCGCCAACCTCGATCCGGTTCCACCGCCTCGCGGCGGGCCAGCTTCAGTCCCTCTGGGCGGAATGGGAGACCGCCGGCCTTCTCAATCGCATCCTCTCCTTCGGCGGTGGATTCGCGGCCCGGTTCGTCCGCGGCAGCCGCAGCCTGCTGAGCAACCACGCCTTCGGCAGCGCCTTCGACATCAACGAGACGTACAATCCCTTCGGACAGCGGCCGGTCTCGAACGGCCGCAAGGGGTGTGTGCGCGATCTGGTGCCGATCGCGAACCGGTGCGGTTTCTACTGGGGCGGACACTATCAGAGCCGGACGGACGGCATGCATTTCGAGATCGCCATATTGGAGCGAAGGGTCACGCCGCAACCGTCGCCGGAACGCGCCGTCACCGGCGCGACCGCCGACAGCATGCCGGCGCACGAAATCGCCGAGAGTGCCGTCCAGGCGCCGCCAATGCCGGTCGGGGCGTCCCCTTCGACGGTACCGGTGTGAACCGTCTGTCTGCGTAACTATCTGGTCAACCCCGCCCTCGCCATGAGGCGTGAGAACGTGTGTCCGTTATCTGGCAGGTTAAGGGATGGACGGCGACGGACGCGAGGAAGACGTCTTCTCGACGAATGCACCGAGCGGTCCGAAGAGTATGCCAAGTATGTCGCGAAGGCGCCTCGGCGGGCCAGCGGTCCTGGTCGAGGCTGGCCTTGCTCCTGATCAAACGAAAGTTTAAGCGATACAATCGATATTAGTCTTGTTTCTGTCGCGAAACGCCCGGATATATGCTGACGCTTGTCGGTTTCCCAATAAAATCGGGCCAAACTGACGACCGATGTGGGGTTTCGTCAAGTGTTCTGACGGCGATTTTCGTCGTGATTGCACGAAGTGTCTGTCGGACCACACGGTGGTTGCAATAAAGTCCGGCGGGTCTTTTCCGCCACGTACACGAGGCTTGGTATTGTCAGCCGGCTTTTCGTCTGTGCGATGATCGTTCGGCCAACAGAGCTGCAATCTTCATATGGTTGTTGGCGAGTACGGCTGCCGCGACCCACATCTCAAAACTTTCGCGACCCTCGGCAAGGCAGCGCTTCGTGCCGCGACCGCGGAACAACACCGAGATTCGCCCCTCGATGCCGGCTCGGAAGCGCTGGCCGTTCTTGAACTCTCGGGTCTTCTCATAGGCCTCTCGCTCGGGGGCTTTGGTGCCGCCGCCCTGCGGGATGCACACCACCTTGACTCCATTCTGTTCGCACAACGCCACGTTGCGCTCGCTGAAGAACCCGCGATCCGATCCGTACAATTTGGGAGCGTCGCCGAAGGTCTGCTTGTGGCGTACCAGCGAAACGACCACATGCTCTTCATCGACAGGATTACCGTCCAGAATCTCATACTGCGTGATCAGGCCGCGCGGGCTTTCGGCGAGGAACACCTTGTGACCGAACTCGATCGGCGTCTGCACCTTACCGCGCTTGATGAGATCGGTATGAGGCTCAAAAATCGAATAGAGCTTCTCGGCCATAGGAACTTGCTCGCCATTGAGCACACGGCGGCGCGACTGATCGACCACACGGGCCCCCAGATCACAAAAGTGCTCAATCTCCTTGCGCGTCTCGGCGATGGCCAGTTCGGTGATCATATCTGTGCCACGCGCTTTGCGGGTCTGCCGCAGCGCGGTTCGGGCGCTTTCGATAACCTCCTCGGCGATGCCGATGAGTTCGCGGTATCTCCCGGTCTGCTGCTGCTGGCGTTGCCTTGAGGTCATCCGCTGAATCTCTTGCATCCGGCGCCGCGCCGAGGTCTTGCGGCCGAAGCGATCAGCCCGCAGGCCGCCCAGCGGCGAGAACAGCAGCATGAAGGCGCCGCCGACCATGGCCGCGGCCGAGGTGGAGGCTGGCGACAGGCCGAGCTCGCGCACGCCGTAGGCGGCATATAGAGGTTGAGAATGACGTAGGACGCATTGACGCGGACGGAACTAGTTTTGCCTCGTCAACAGCTAAAAAAATTACAAACCGTGAAGTAGATTACAAAGAACTTGTGTTCGTTGCGCGATAAACGCTCATGACGATGTGGTTGCGTGAAAATCCAATCGTCTGTGTCAGGAGGATCGCCAATGTCCTTGCTGGAAAGTGTCACGGAGAAGGCTTCGACCTCTTCACGCAGAACGCGAAAGCAAGTGTCTCGACGGGAATAGACGGCGCGATCTACGTCGCCGCTCCACATGTCTCACCTACAATCTTAACTTGTATTTTTGATTCAATTCACGCAGATTGCATGCAGAGCTGTGAAGTCATGTCGATTGAGGGGAACATCTTTTAGTTTATACATATCGAAGGGATGCGCATGGCTCCGAGATATCAGATCGAGAACCGCTATTCCCATCACCTCGGCTCATGGGCAAGCGGCACCAGCGACGCCTTTGTGACCAAGACGCCGCAGGGCGAGTTCGAGCAGCACCTGCAGGATCTCTACGTCGAAGGTCACGACCGTCTGCGTAACGAGGAGTATGCGCTGGCCCTGCAGGCCTTCGAGGAGGCCTCGGCGCTCATCCTGCACACCGTGCATCCGAGCGTGCCGATCGGCGCCGGGACGTGGCGGCCGCCTTTCCCGCTGGAGCCGTCCCTGGTCGATACGCTGATCGCCAAGTCGGCTGAGATATTGCGCGCGGGCGATCCGATCCGCTACGTGCTGCCTGGGGTCGCCATGAGCTCGGTGATATCGGAGCCCGCCCGACAGGCGCTGCGGCCGTTCGTCGAGACCGGGCTGCAGATCACCTCGTTTCATGCCGCGGTCACCGACCGGGTGACCGAGGCTCTGGATCACGCGGCGCGCGAGGATTGGCCGGCCGCGATCAAGAGCTACCAGCAGGCGCTGGAGCAGACGCCGGCAACCGCGGCCGCGATCCGCGCCGGCCTTGCTCACGACCTCGCCGTGCTCAGCGACAAGGCCGGCGATCACGCCGGCGCACAGAATTTCGGCCAGCAGAGCATCGACGGCTTCGCGGCCGCCCACAACGCGGCCGGACAGGCGCAGGCGCTCGCCGCCACCGCCGGAATCTTGGTCCGCGCCGGCAACGCCCAGAAGGCGGCAGAGCTTGGCCGCACGCTCGACGCGCTGCGCGCCACCAACAACCTGAATCCCGTAGTGACGCAGGTCGCCCCGGTGATCCGCCAGCCGGTTGCGCTGCGCCCGCGCGTGTCGCTGCAGCGCACGGCTATCAGCGCCGCGCCCGATGTCGTCGAAGCCGTTGGCCCGAGCGCGCGCCCGCAGCTCGACCAGGGAGCGCCCGAGCTGATGGGCATGCGCTTCATCATCGGCGGCACACCGCAGAAGACACTAACGGTACGCGGTTCTGCCACGCAGGCGACCATCGTGCTTGACGCCGCCAATGGCGCCGCCAGCATGAAGAATTTCCTCACCACGCTTTCGCAGACCGACGACATCGGTCTGCTGACCCGTTGGCATTGGCCGATCCACTTCGTCGCCTACATTCCGCACCTCTATTTTTTCCTACTACCGATGTCGATCGGGGATTGCCACGCCGGTATGGGCAACCTGCCCGAGGCGCGCGACGCTTACAAAAGCGTGCTGGTGTATCCGTTCATCAATCGAAACGCGGAGATTGTGAAGGTATGGACCCGCCTGGCGCAGACCTTCCTGGATATGGGCGACGCCGCGTACCGCAACGCCAAGGACAATGTCGCAGGATTTGCCGCCGCGCAGCAGGCCTATGAAAGCATCGTACGGGCGAACAAGACCTTAGATCCGGCGAGCCCGCTCTACGCGGACGCCAAATTCGCCGACATCCGCGCCCGGGTGACCGCGTTTCTCGCCAATGCCAATCCGCTCGCGGTCGACGACAACCCGGCGATCACCTCGCTCGTGCAAGACGCGCTCACCAAGCTGCACCAGATCGCAGCGGGGCTCAATTTCTTCGGCTATGGTCTCGACTATGTGCCGCCGTTCAGCTTCGAGTATCTGCAGAGCACGGCGCGCTATTTCGCCCAGCAGGCCTCGCAGACGGAGCAGCGCTACATCCAATACAAAAGCCAGGGCGAGAACGAGCAGTTCCGTCGCGACCAGTTGGCACAGCAGGCCGAGGTCGCCGGCCAGTCGGTGATCCTCGAGCAGCTTGGCGTCGTTGAGGCTGACCGCGGCGTCGAGGTTGCCAATGCAGGCCTCGCCTACGCGGCCGACCAGCTGCAGAGCGCCACCGCGGCGAAGAACGACTTCGCCAATGCCCGCTGGGAGATGCTCGAGCTCACCCAGCTTGACGCGTGGGCCAGCGCCTCGTCGGTCGACAAGAGCCAGGAAGTCAAGCTGACGATCTCCAACTATGACTACTATTCGGCCGATCACAAGCCGCGCA
>Ga0307516_10000926_pt1 | contig 40364 bp, 39 predicted proteins | sample 19_EM_MG_FD_203310 | JGI IMG/M metagenome (GOLD analysis project Ga0307516, IMG submission 203310) | Populus trichocarpa ectomycorrhiza microbial communities from riparian zone in the Pacific Northwest, United States - 19_EM | ecosystem: Host-associated > Plants > Roots > Unclassified | place... | reverse complement strand
TGGTGGGGCGCTTTCAGCGGCTTTCATCATTTTCTGCCACAGCGTTACGCCGGCCTTGGGGTCGTAGCCGGCGCGTGAGGCCAGGTCGAGGCCGATCAGGTCGGCTTCGGACTCGTCTTCGCGTGAAAAACGCAGCGTCAGCAACTGGCCGCCGATGTTCAGTGCGGCGTCGCCGAGGTCACCCAGGCCGAACAATGAACTGATCAGTCCGGCGCCGACGCGCGTGGCCGCCGTCTTGCCCATGCGTTCTCGCGCATGCTCACGCAGCGCATGGGCCATCTCGTGGCCCATGATCATCGCGACTTCGTCGTCGCTCAATTGCAGCCGCCCCAGCAGGCCGTCGTAGAAGGCGATCTTGCCGCCCGGCATGCAGAAGGCGTTGAGGTCTTTCTTGTGGATCAGGTTGACTTCCCAGCGCCAACTCGCCGCGCGGCTGTTCCAGGCGGCGGCGAACGGGATGATGCGCTGCGCGATCGCACGCAGCCGGACCACCTGCGGTTCGTCGTCGCCGGCCAGCACCGCCTTGCCGTTGGCCTCGCGCTTGAGGTAGCCGTATTGCTGCGTGGCCGACTGTTCGACCTGCTCGGCCGAGATGAAGCGGGTGAAGCGTGATTCGCGCCCCACGTCGGCGCGCACACCGTCCTGGGCCCGGCTCAGCGCCGGCAGCAAGGCGCCGGCGGTGCCCGCCAGCAGCCAACTGCCGACGCAGCGGCGCCGGTGCCGCCAGCAAGCGCAGCCTGTGTCATGCAGGGCGAGCGGCGGCAAGTCAAGCAGCGGGTCGTACGGCATGGGCGGCTCGAAAAGACGGACCAGACCATTGTGAGCCGCTGCCGAGCCGCCGGGGATCGGCTTGAACCCGCTCGTCGCGGGTGACCTTGTCGCTTCAGTCGTCCACTGCGCCGACGGTGGCTGGGTCGACTTCCAGCGCCTTCACGCTGGCCCGCATCACCCACAGCATCACCAGCGCCGGCAGCGCGAAGAGGGTCGAGATGATGAAGAAGGTCGGCCAGCCGATCGAGCTGGCCAGCACACCGGCCAATGGCCCGACCCAGACCCGACCGACCGACGCAAAGGCTGACAGCAGCGCGTACTGGGTGGCCGAGAAACGCTGGTTGGTCAGGCTCATCAGGAACGCGACAAACGCCGCCGTGCCCATGCCGCCGGTGAGGTTCTCGAGCGCGATCACCAGCAGCAGCCCACCGTCGACCGGCGTGGGCTGGGTCAGCTTGACGAAGCCCAGGTCGAACGCCGGGAGCGTCAAACCCGGCAGCGCGCCCTGCCCGTTCACCGCAAGCCACCAGAAGCCGAGGTTGCTGAGCATCTGCAGCACACCGAAAATCAGCAGTGCGCGCCACAGCCCCAGGCGCAGCATCATCGCCCCACCCAGCAGCGCCCCCAGCACCGTCAGCCACAGCCCGAGCACCTTGTTGACGACCCCGACCTCGGCCGGGGTATAGGCCATGCTTTGCAACAGGAACGGCGTCATCAACGAGCCGGCGAACGCATCGCCGAGCTTGTAGAGCACGATCAGCACCAGCAGCGCCGCGGCGCCCGATTGCGAGAAGTAGTTCGACAGGCCCGACAGCAGGGTTTCGAAGCGGGCCTTGCGCGCGGCCCAGGCGGCCAGCGGCAAGGTGATCGCTATGCCGACCAGCAGCAGCCCGAGGTCCAGCCAGCCGCGCGCGCCGGGGTGCGCCGCCAGCGTGCCGGCGAAGCCGGCGTGGGCTGCGGCAAACAGCCGATTGGTCAGCAGGTAACCCACGGCCACCGCTGTCGCCACCGCCAGAAAGCCCACCAGGTCGCGCCGCATCGGCGTTGGCGCCACCGGCGGCATGGCCAGGCGCGGCAGCCCGAAGGCGCTCAGCACCGCGGCGCCGACCATCAGGCCGGCCATCAGCTGGTAGACCTGCGGCCAGGTCCAGCCGTTGCCCTGCAGCGGGTCGGTCCAGATCATCGCGACTCCGCCGGAGACCACCATCGCCATCCGGTAGCCCATGGTGTTCAGCGACGCGCCCATGCCACGTTCGCGCGGCGGCAGCAGGTCGCTGCGGTAGGCGTCGTAGACGGCGTCCTGCGAGGCCGACAAGAAGGCCACCGCCACCGCCACCAGCCCGAACAGCGCCAGCTCGTTACGCGGCGAGACCCCGGCCATCAACCACAGCGCGCCCGCCAGCGCCAGCTGCGTCAGCACCAGCCAGCCGCGCCGCCGGCCCAGCCAGGGCAGGTCGAAGCGGTCCATCAACGGCGCCCACAGGAACTTGAAGGTGTAGGGCAGGCCGACCAGGCTGAGGAAGCCGATGGTCTTCAGGTCGAGGCCGTCCAGGCTGAGCCAGGCCTGCATCGCCTGGCCGGTCAAGGCCAGCGGCAGCCCCGAGGCAAACCCCAGCAACGTGATGACGACCAGGCGGTGCAACACGCCGAGCGGGTGCGGGCGCGAGCCCGGCAGGGGGGACGAAGGCATGGGCCGCGATTCTAGGAGCGGCCCTTCGTTGGAGCGCGCCCCCAGGGCCGGGCTGCGCCCACCCGCCCCCCGCGGGGGCCAAGATACTCGGGAGCGGCCCTTCGTATCTTGAGAGCCACCTCCTGTTTCACGAGGATGGCGTCGGCTGTTTATTGGCCTCACAATGGACTGGTCAATTTCCAGCGCTGGACGTGCAAGTTCGCACATCTGGCGACGGAGCCTCAATATGATGAACGATATGGCGGGATGGATCTGGCCCCTGGTGGCTGTCGTGATTGGCTTGGTGGCGGGCATGGTGCTCGGTGCCGTGCGCCAACGTGGGCGCAGGCCCGCGCACGCGTCTGCGCGCGACTCCGGCGGGCAGGACCATGGGCCGATGTCGGCCCTGCCGGCCCATGCCGCGAGCGAAGGCGGCGGGCGCGACACCACGCCGCAACAACGGCTGCTCGAGAGGCTGCGGGCTGAAAACCTGCGGCTGAATTCGACGCTGAAGTCGCTGGCCGAATCGAACTCGAGACAGGCGCAGGAGCGCGAGCAAGAGCGCCAGAGCGACCGGCTGCGCCAGGAGCGCGAGCTCGAAGAGTTGCGCCAAGCCCACGCCGGTGAGCTGTCGCACTTGATGAACACGCTGGTCGAACAGGTCGACGGGCTCAACAAGACGCATGCCGAACAGATCAAGGCGCTGGAAGCCGAGATGGAGCGGGCGCGCCAGGACGGCCGGCGCTCGACCCACTCGGGGCCCGGTTCGCTCGCCGGCGGCGGCGGTGGCGGCTCCACCCGTCCCGGCGGCATCAGCGCAGCACCGGCGGCGGCGCCCTCGGCGGCAGGGCCTGCCCAACCGGCGGCTCGCGGTGGGGCGGCCACCAGCGATTATTCGGTCACGCTGCCGATGGAAACCTTCCGCGGCGAACGCTGAATCGCAGCCGCTCGGGCGGCTCTGCTTTCCCGTCAGCACATTGCCTGCTGTCCGCGGCGGCCGGGATGAGCCAGCCGGACCGTGCAGGCGGCGCAGCTCTCAGCGCGCCAGCGCGCGGCGCAGACGCTGCAGCCAGCCGGCAACCGGCGGTCGACCGGCGCTGCCGGTGACACTGACGGTGCGGACCTGCGGTGTTTCCAGCAAGCGCAACGCCGGCCGCGGGCTTTCGCCGGGCCAGGCATCCAGGCTGTGCAAGGGGCGGGACGTGGCGTTCATGAAATTGGGTGTTTACCCGCAGAAATGCGGGGCCAAGCCAATGTAGACCGCCGCAGATTTGCCTGCAATGCAGCGGGGCGCAATAGCAGTTTGCGAAATTGCAGCTGTCAGCGACACTTGCCGCGATGGCCGATCTCGACTGGAGTGATTTGCGCTACGCGCTGGCCATCGGCCAGGGCGGCTCGCTGGCGTCCGCTGCGCGCCAGTTGGGCGTGAACCACACGACGGTGCTGCGCCGGCTCGATGCGCTGGAGGCCCGCCTGGGCGCGCGTCTGTTCGAGCGCCAGCGCCAGGGTTACCACCCCACCGAGGCCGGCGCGATGCTGCTCGAGCAGGCCCGGCGCATGGCCGACCAGGTCGACGAGATCGAGCGCCGGGTCCAGGGCCGCGACCGCGAGCTGACCGGCCAGCTGCGCCTGACGACCGCCTTCGTCGTGATGGAGCATCTGCTGCCGGCGCCGCTGGCCAGCTTTGCCCGTGCCTACCCCGGCATCGAGGTCGAGGTGCTGGAAAACGCCTTCCTGGTCGACCTGGCGCGCCGCAGCCCCGAGTCGTCGACCAGCTGGTCGCAGCGCCAAGCCGATGTCGCGTTGCGCCTGTCCAGCACGGTGGCCGAGCACCTGGTGGGCCGGCCGCTGGGCGATGCGCCCTGCCGCGTCTACGCGCTGCGCGATGCGCCCGGCCTGCCGCAGGCGGAGACGCCGCTGGCCGAGCTGCTGAAGGACGCACCGTGGATCGCCTTCGAACGCGATGCCCGCACCCGCGTCTACGACCGCTGGATGCGCCAGCACCTGGCGCAGGCGCGCGTGAAGGTGCGGGTCGACATCTTCAATGCGGTGGCGGCGATGCTGCGAACCGGCATCGGCGTGGGCGTGCTGCCCTGCTTCATGGAGGCCAGCCATCCGGAGCTGGTCGCGGTATCCGAAGTGATCCCCGAGATGACCGTGCCGGTCTGGATGCTGACCCACCCGGACCTGCGCGACACCGCGCGCGTGCGGGTCTTCATGCAGCACGTGGGCGACGAGATCGCGGCCCAGCTGCGCCTCTACGGCGGTTGAATTTCAGGCGCCAAGCCTTTGAATTGCAAGGCCAAATCCGACCGCCGGCGGCGCCCGGGGCGGTGATCGACTACACTACGCCGGCGCCTCGCTCCAACCGACGCGCATCCCACCTGACCGCATGCCCCGCTGGCAACGCTGGCAACGCTGGTTTCAGGTTCGACTTGGCGTGACTATCGCCTCCCACCGGCGGTCATGCTTGTTCGACCCACTCGGCGTTTCGCCGGGGTCGATCTTCCTCCCCTCGTGTTGACGCGCCAGCCCACGGTGCGCCCACTTCTTTTGACGCCCTGTCAGGGCATCCCACTTTTCCTGCGCGCGCCTGTTGGCGCCGCCTTCTCATGATGATCACCCGCGAAAAAACCCTCTCGATCGGCAAGTACCTGGTCTCGCCGCTGACGCGACGCACCGACAGCGGCGAGTACGCCGCATCCGTCTCGATCCGCAGCGGCAGTGGCAGCGCCACCCACGACCGCATCTTCCGCTTCGTCCCGCAGTTCCAGACCCGTGCCTGCGCCCGCCAGTACGCCACCGAGCAAGGCCTGGCCTGGCTGCAGGCGGCGGCCACCTGAGCTATGTGCAAAATTTGCTTTCACCCGGCCACCCGGCAGGCGAGTACGATGCGCCGGCAGGCCATGGCCTGATGCATGTGGCGTCCGACGGTCGCGCCTGACGCCGCCACTCTCCTTGGAGTCTCGCCCTCTTCCAAGCTGCTTGTCCGGGCGCATTGCCAAGGAACGCCATGTTGGGCTCACGTCTTCCTCCCGCTCGCATCGATGTGCTGAGACGGTCGCTGGCCGAAAACGCTGGTTTGCTGCAGCGCCGCCGCGCCGGCGACATCCCCACCAACGACATCGACGACTACGTCGCGTTGAACTGGCTCGAATGGCACGGCGGCACCTTGCGCCTGACCCTCACTGGCGAGAACGTCACCCGGCAGCAAGTCCAGCACTGGACGACCACCTGACGGCGCCGTGGCCGGTGCCGTTTGCCCGCTGCCATCGTCGCCCGATGGCGATGTGCCGGCCGCGTTGAAGCCGGCTGCGGCAGTGAGCTGAGGAACGACGCGGAGATGTCTTTGCCCCCGGAAAACGACAACGCCCTGGCCGCCTGCGGCGCGCAAGCCGCCGCCTCGGGCCAGCCCTGGCATTCCAACCCCTACCTCCGGCAAGACCACACCCCACGGGCCACCGGCGAATCGGTCTGCGAATGGGCCCGCAAGCACGATGCCTGGCAGCGTGGCTTCGAAGGCTATGGCGGTGGGGCCTTCTCGCCGTCGAGCGCGGCAGGCCTGCGCTGAGCCAGCAGCACGCGGTACCCGCTTGACGGAGCGCCGCTTGCCCTCACCTGGGCCAGATGAACACGCCCGTTGACCTGACCCATGTCGCCTGCCCGTCCTGCGGCGCCACCAACCGCGTGCCCAGTGCCCGCCTGGCCGACGACCCCGTCTGCGGCCGCTGCGGCGCCGAGCTGCTGAGTGGCCAACCGGTTGAGTTGACCGATGCCAACTTCGAACGCGTGACCCGCGCCAGCGGCCTGCCTGTCGTGGCCGATTTCTGGGCCCCTTGGTGCGGCCCTTGCCGCACGATGGCGCCACAGTTCGCGCAAGCCGCCGCGCAGCTCAAGGGCCGGGCGCTGTTCGTCAAGGTCAACAGCGACGACAACCCCCGCACCTCAGCCCAGTTCGCGGTCCGCAGCATCCCGACGCTGGTCAAGCTGCACGCCGGCCGCGAGGTCGACCGCGTCAGCGGCGCCATGCCCGCGGCCCAGGTGGCGGCGTGGGCCTTGTCGCCTGCGCGGCGCGGGTAACACGCCGACCGCCACGCGCCAATTCTTCAGCTGGTCGACAGCGCCCACTCGCAATGCTGCGGCTCGACCAGGCCTCGCGCCGCGTCGACCACCGGCTGGGTGCGGATCACCGGCGGCTGCGAGGTGACCGCGCCGAAGATCGTCGCGATCGCCACGTCGGCGGCGTCGCGCCCGGTGCCCAGCCGCACGAAGCCCATCGGGATCGCCGTGCCCGACGGGTCGAAGATGTACCAGCGGTCACCCAGGTAGACCTCGACGTAGGCGTGGAAGTCCGGCGGGCCCAGCACCGGGTCGGCGCCATAGTCGGTGCCCGTCGCAAAGCGGGCCGGGATGTTGACCGCCCGGCACAGCGCGATCATCAGGTGGGCGAAGTCGCGGCACACGCCCTGGCGCGCGATCAGCGTGTCGACCGCCGAGGTGCTGGAATCGGACGTGTTCGACGTGAAACTGACGCGGCTCTGCACCCACTGCATGATCGCCTGCACCCGGCCATGGCCTTGCCACAGCGTGCCGAACTCGGCGATCGCCGTGCGCACCAGCCGGTCCGACTGGCAGTAGCGGCTCGGGTACAGGTAACCCAGCACTTCGGCTGGCAGGTGCTGCACCGCCACCTCGCCCAGCGTCGAGGGGTCGGCACGGTGGTGCGTCAGGTCCACCGTGGCGCCATAGACCACGACCAACGGGCCAGGCAGCGCATGCAGCCGCAGGTAGCGGTTGCCCGAGAAGGGGTCGGTGTCCAGCCGCGTCATCACCGGCTGGCTGACGTACAGCCGCTCGCCCGACACGGTCTGGCACGGCGTCGGCGCGGCGTGGATGTTCCAGATGAAATCGGCGCCGTGTTCACCGACGTGGTAGTTGAGCTCGATTTCGAGCTTGAGGCGGACGGTGGGGGCGGAGGCTGGCATCACCCGAGTGTGCACGCAACGGGCATCCTTCGCGCGTGGCCGCCGCTTTGGGCTTCAGAAGAAGAAGGCGCTTCAGCCCGTGGGCTTCGCCACCCGCACCCGCAACGCCGTCAGCTGGTCGCCCCACCACAGGCTCATCATGCGGATGAAGGCCGGCACTTCCTGGCCATGGCGCACCGGGTGGTCAGGCCGCAGCGCAGCCCAGCCGCGGTGCTCGACGCTGACCTGCGTGTGGCCCGATTCGGTGCGGGCGAACAGCACCTCGACCTCGGTCGCCTCGTCGGCCGCGAAGTTGATCGCGCGCCAGCTGAAGACCAGCCGGCGCGGCGGCTCCCAGACCTGCACGCGGCCGATTTCGTGCACCCGCTCGGTGCCCTGCTCGTCATGCCACGACTCGAAGACGCGGCCGCCGACGCCCGGCTCCATCGCCATCAGGCCGCGATCACCGGGCGCGATGCGAAAGCGCCGGCCGCGCCGCCACCACAGGTCCATCTGCTCGGTGAACAAGCGAAACGCAGCTTCCGGCGCGACCGCCACGCCGACCATCGCGCGCGCCCGGTCACCGGGCGGTGACACGTTCGTGGCACTCATCGCCGACCTTTCGCCGCGGCCGTGCGACGGCGCGGTGCGGCTTTTGGCGCGGGCGCAGCCGCCACCGCTTCGGCGTGCGCCTTGAACGCCAGCAACTGGTCGTCCCAGAAGGCTTCCAGCTCCTGCAGCCAGTCGCGCAGCGGCGCAAAGCCGGTCGGCTCCAGCCGGTACAGGCGCACCCGCGCATCGTGGTCGGGCTCGTCGTCGGTGATCAGGCCCGAGCGGCGCAGCACGCGCAGGTGGCGGCTCAGCGCCGGTGGCGTCATCGCCAGCGCATCGGCCAGCTCACCGGCGCGGTGCGGGCCGGCGCGCAACAGCTCGACCACGGCGCGCCGCGTCGGGTCGGCCAGCGCGCTCAGTGCCGCGTCGATGTCGTGGCTCATAAGACACCTTGGGGCCTACGGCCCTGTCCCTCCGAGAGGGAATGAGGCCCTTCGGGCGGCCGTGCGGGCCTCATCCGCGGATGCGCTGGCTGACCCACCACACGTGGCCTTCGAGGTCGAGCGCACCGTAGCTCCTGTCGGCCCAGTAATCGTCGCCGTAGTCATGCACGGCCGGCTCGCTGACGATCTTCGCGCCGGCCTTGCGCGCCCGCTCGCAATGCGCGTCGACATCGTCGACATAGATCATCAGCGATTGCGTCACGCCACCGGCGGTCAACGGGCTCAGCATCCGGGTGCCGAAGCGGGCGATCTCGTCGCGCTCCTGGCCGACCATGATCAGGCCTTCGCCATAGGTCAGTTCGCTGTGCTCGATCCGGCCGCCATCGCCTTCGACCTTCAGCCGCACCTCGAAGCCGAAGGCCTCGCACAGCCAGTCGATCGCTTTCGCGGCGTCGCGGTAACTCAGGCCCGCCGAGATGCGGGGCCAATCGGCGGGGGTGGGTTTCATCGGGGCTCCTTCGTGACGATGGGGAGGTGAGGAATGAATTGATTCTGTGAATATTTAACTTCAATGTCAACTAAAAGCCGACGCCTCACCACCTTGTTCGCAATCCAGACCTCTAGCTGGATTTCACTGCCAGCGGCAGGGCGACGTCCGCCGGGGCGCACGCCCTCGCACGAACGGAGGCCGCGCCGCACCCGCGGGTGCTCAGTGGCCGGAAGGTGCTCGCGCGTCTCGCGGGCGCTGCCGCAGTGCGCGCCCGCCGGCGCCGCTGTGCCGCCGCAGTTGGCGGAACAGCGTCTGGCGCGAGCCGAAGCCACTGAGCGCGGCCACGTCCTCCAGGCTGAGCGACGGGTCGGCGAGCAGGCGCTCGGCGGCGCGTGCGCGTGTGCGTGCCAACAGGTCCATCGGCGTCAGGCCATGCACCCGGCGGAACAGCCGCACCAGGTGGTACTTGGACAAGCGTGCCACGGCCGCGATCTGGTCCAGCGTCATCGGCTCGGCGCTGGTGCTGAGAATGAAGTCGGTTGCGCGGTCGATGCGGGCCAGCAGCTCGGTGTGCGCCGAGCGGCACAAGTCCGCCAACCGCAGGCTGCGCCCCTGCCAGCCGGGCTCGGCGCGCAGCATCGCCCACAGCAGGCCCTGCAGCTGTTCCTCCAGCCATTGCTCGTCGTCCTCGCCAGCGAGCACCGCGTCGCGCAAGGCTTCGAGCAGGCGGCCCACCGCGCCGTCGAGCGGGCGAAGGTGCTCGGCGAAGCCGATGTCGGCGTGCAGCGGCGCATGCTCCGTCGTCAACGCGCCGGCGGCCGACTGCAACGCGGCTGCGGCCAGCGCCTGCGCCATGCCGGGGCGGAAGAAAACCCCCATGCTGGTGACCGGCGTGGCACTGGCGATGCGTGCGCCGTAGCGCGCACCTTCGTTGAGGATCAGGAGGCGGTCGTCGTTGACGGCCAGCCGGCGCGAGTCCAGCAGGTAGTCCTCGTCGCCGCCCCAGGCGCGCTTGATCGACAGCGTCTGCGTGAACGGCTCGAACTCGGCCTGGCGCGTGCGGCCCAGAACGACCGCGTTCTCGCGGCCCCAGCGCTGGTAGAACCAGCGCCGGAACTCGGCGCTGCGCGGTGCGCTGGGCAAGAGCTGCAGGTGGGGGAGTTCGCGCAGGATCATGGCGGCGCCGGCCGGTGCATCGGTGGAGTCGGGCCAGTGTAGGCCGGCCGCGCGGCCCGGCGCGCACGCGGCGCAATTGCTGCAACGTGCCGCCCGTCAGCGGTCGTTAGCGTGGGGCATCGATCCAGCCGGAAGCGAACCCACCATGCGACACCCTCATCGCCTTGCGACCACCTTGCTGCTCGGGCCTGCACTGGCCTCCACGGTCGCGCTGGCCCAGGAGACCCAGCGCGTCGAGATCACCGGCTCGTCGATCAAGCGCATCGACGCTGAAGCCGCGTTGCCGGTGCAGGTGCTGAACCACGACGACATCGTGCGCACCGGCGCCGTCAACGTCGAGCAGCTGATGCAGACCATCAGCGCGATGGTCAGCTCGGGCGCCAACATGGCCTCGGCCTCGTCCGGCGCGACCACCGGCGGCATCTCGTCACTGTCGCTGCGCGGGCTGACCTCGCTGCGCACGCTGGTGCTGGTCAATGGCCGCCGGCTCGCGCCCTACGGCATCGGCTTCACCAACGATTCGGTGTCGGTCGACGTCAACAGCATCCCGCTGGCCGCGATCGACCGCGTCGAGGTGCTGAAGGACGGCGCGTCATCGGTCTACGGCTCCGATGCGATCGCCGGCGTCGTCAACTTCATCCTGCGCAAGGACTTCCGCGGTGGCGAGCTGGCCGTCGGTGGCGGCGTCGCCACGCGTGGTGATGCCGACACGCACAAGGCCAGCCTGACCTGGGGCCAGGGCGACCTCGACGCCGAGGGCTACAACCTGGTGCTGGTCGCCTCGCTGCAACATGAGGGCGGTCTGTTCGGCCGCGACCGTGCGTTCGCCTCGCACGCCTACGACGTTGCGCACCTCAACGACACCACCTCAGGCAACACGTTCCCAGCCAACATCGCCGCCGTCGACGGCTCGTTCGGCTCGGTCAACCCGACGGCCGGCAGCGGCTGCGTCGCCCCCTATTCGTTCGTCGACCCGCTGTGGCCGGCCACGCTGTGCCGCTTCGACGTTGCGCCGCTGGTCTCGTTGCTGCCGGTGGCCGACCGGGTGAGCCTGTTCGGTGCCGCCAGCTGGCGCCTGACGAGCGAGCTCGAGGCCTTCATCGAGGCCAGCTACAACCAGAACAAGCAGCGCACCGTGGTGCAACCGGTGCCGCTGTCCGACCAATTCAACCTGCCGTCCAACAACCCGCTGTACAACCTCGACCCCTACCGCGTGCCGGGCGGCATCAGCACCAGCACCATCGTGCTCAAGCCGAGCAGCCCCTACTACCCGACCGATTTCGTGACCGGGCTGACAGGCGGCGCCACGCCGGACCTGCTGGTGCGCTACCGCGCCGCGGTGTCGGGCAACCGCGACATCACCGACACCGCGCAGGCCCCGCGTGTGACGGCCGGCCTGCGCGGCACCGCCGCAGGCTGGGACTTCGACGCCGCGCTGCTGCACAGCCAGAGCCGCGTGCATGAGCGCGACAACGACGGCTGGCCCGTCCTCAGCCGCCTGCTGCCACTGCTCAACAGCGGGCAGGTCAACCCCTTCGGCCCGAACACGCCCGAGATCGACGCGCAGATTCGTGCGGCCAACTTCGTCGGCACCGCCTTCTCGATCGACTCCGGCCTGACCAGCCTGGGCGGCAAGGCCGCACACGACCTGGCCCGGGTCGCCGGTGGCCCGGCGGCGCTGGCACTGGGCGCCGAGGCGCGCCGCGAAACCTACCGCTTCACGCCCAGCCAAGCCATCTCCGAAGGCGACATCGGCGGCTACGGCGGCAACTTCGCTTTCGTCGACCGGGCGCGTTCGGTCAACGCGGTGTTCGGCGAGCTGAACCTGCCGCTGCTGAAGACGCTCGAGGCCAACCTGTCGCTGCGGCTGGACCAGTACCAGGGCGTCGGCCGTTCGGCCACGCCCAAGCTCAGCCTGCGCTGGCAGCCGCAACCGGCGCTGCTGGTGCGCGGGGCGATCGGCCGCGGCTTTCGAGCGCCCAGCCTGGCCGACCTCTTCGCGCCGGCCACCACCGGCGTCACCACCCAGGGCCTGTCGGACCCACTGCGCTGCCCCACCACCGGCGACCCGGTGCGCGACTGCGGCACCCAGTTCCCGACGCTCAACGGCGGCAACGCCGTGCTCATCGCCGAGAAGGCCCGCAATGCCAACCTCGGCCTGGTGCTGGAGCCGGTCAAAGGCCTTTCGGTTGCCGTCGACGCCTTCCAGATCAACCTGCGCGACACCATCTCGGGCGGCATCTCGCCGGCAGTGATCCTGAGCGACCTGGACAAATACGGCAGCTACGTCACCCGCGGCGCGGCCGATCCGGACTTTCCGAACCTGCCCGGCCCGGTCATCAGCATTGACCAGCGCAAGCTCAACACCGGCGAGTCGCGTCTGCAGGGCTTCGACATCGACGCGCGCTGGAAGCTCGATGCCGGCGAACTGGGCCGTTTGACACTGCAGCTGTCGGGCAGCTACTTCAGCCGCTTCGACACGCAGAACCCCGACGGCAGCTTCACCGGTGGGGTCGGTCAGGTCAACTCGACCAGCGGCGGCGTGATCCCGCGCTGGAAGACCTACCAGGCTGTCACCTGGAGCCGCAACCCCTGGGAGGCGACGCTGGCGATGAACTGGCAGCAGGGCTACCACGACCTGCCCGGCACCTTCGAAAACACCGCTGAGCCGGGCTGGCGGCCGCGCCGGGTCGGCGACTACACCACGCTCGACACGCATCTGGCTTACACCGGCTGGAAAGACCTGACACTGGCACTCGGGGTGAAGAACCTGCTCGACCAGGACCCGCCATACACCAACGCCGGCGGCCAGACCTCGTTCCAGTCCGGCTACGACCCGCAATACGCCGACCCGCGCGGCCGCTTCGTCTACCTCAACGCCACCTATGCCTTCCACTGACCACACCCGGGCCTGCGCCCTCGCCACGCTGCTGGCCGCGACGATGCACCTGGCCCACGCTGCCGCGCCGCCGCAGCCGGCCGACCTGTTCGACTTCTAGCTGGGCGACTGGTCCGTCAGCTGGGTCAATGCCGACGGCAGCGCCGGCAAGGCGCGCAACCGCATCTCCCGCTCCCTCGACGCCCAGGTGATCGAGGAGCTGTTCGAGGAAGACCCCGCCGATCCGCCGCCGCTGCTGCGCGGCCACTCGATCAGCGTGCTCGAAAAGCGCAGCGGCCTGTGGAGGCAGGCCTGGGCCGACAACCAGGGCGGCTTCTTCGCCTTCACGGCCAGCGTCGACGGCGACAAGCGCATCTTCGCCACCGAGCTGCGTGCCGAAGACGATCAGCTCAAAGGTCAGCGCATGGTCTTCTACGCCATCACCAAGGATGCCTTCACCTGGGACTGGGAAGGCACCACCGACGGCGGGCAACGCTGGAAGCTGCTGTGGCGGCTGCAGTACCGCCGCTGAACCCGGTCACCCGGTCAGGGTCCTGTGGCTCGGCCTGCCGGTAGCGGGTGGCCGCCAGCGCCGGATTTCAACTGTTGCATCTTGCGGCGCCCGGCGTGGCAAAGTTTCAGCGGCCGCGTCATCTTCAAAATCCCTGGTTCGTGTGGTCTTCCTACATTGCGCTCACCGGTGCGGCGATTGCCCTGCCGGCCTGGTGGGCAGACGAGGTGCGGCACAGCCTGCACCACGCCTGACCGGAGGCAAACCGAGGCGGCCGCCGATGGCGGCGCCCGGTTCACACAACAAGGATGGGCAACGCGATGAACCGTCACCCGACACGACCCGGCAAGACCCTGCTGGCCCTGGCCGCGCTCGCGGCGATCATGAACCCGACGGCCACCTGGGCGCAGGACGCCGCACCGGCGCCCGCCCCGGCGGCCAGCGCCCCGCCGCCCGCCGAAGCGGCCACGGCCAAGCCGGCGGCAGACACGACGCAAGTCGACACCATCGTCGTCACCGGCACCGCCAACCGCTCCGGCAAGCGCAAGCTCGAAGCGCCGATGTCGATCACCACCGCGAACGAAGAGCAGATCAAGGAAGCGGCCCCATCGACCGCGGCCGACCTGCTGAAGATCGTGCCGGGCGTCTTCGCCGAGACCACCGGCGGCAACGGCGGCGGTGCCAACATCCGGGTGCGCGGTTTCCCGATGGACGGCGACGCGCCGTACACGACGATCCAGCTCAACGGCTCGCCGGTCTACCCGGTGCCCACTTTGAGCTTCTTCGACAACTCGGGCCTGTTCCGGCTCGACGACACGATCGACCGCGTCGAGGTGCTGCGCGGCGGCTCCAGCCCGATCTACGGCAGCGGCCAGCCCGGCATCACCGTCAACTTCATCCAGAAGAAGGGCGGTGACACGGCCGAGGGCGGCCTGCGCCTGACCACCGGCACCGGCGCGCTGCGCCGCGTCGACGGTTTCTTTGCCGGCAAGCTGGCCGACAAGTGGTACTTCAGCGTCGGCGGCTTCTACCGCAGTGCCGACGGCGTGCGCGACACCGAGTTCCCGGCCGACCGTGGTGGCCAGCTGAGCGCGTTGCTGACGCGCAAGCTCGACGACGGCGAGATCAGCTTCTCGGCCCGCATCCTCGACGACAAGAACGCCTTCTTCACCGGCGTGCCGCTGCTGTCCAGCGACGGCGGCAAGAAGCTCTCGGCCTACCCCGGCTTTGACCCGGGCACCGGCACTTTCTACAGCAACGAGCTGCGCGGCATCTCGCTCGAAGTGGCGCCGAACGACGGCAAGGGCGACAACGGCTACGTCAAGCGTGACCTGGCCGACGGACGCGGCGCGCGCGCCACGATGCTGGGCGCGTCGATCGACAAGCGCTTCGACGAATGGACACTGTCGAACAAGCTGCACGTCACCAGCGCCGATGCGCCGACCTACGCCCTCTTCACCGGCGGCAACCCGCAGACGCTGGGCGAGTTCATCACCAGCCAGGTCACCGCCGCAAACGCCAGCCCGGATGTGGTGGCGGCGGCCGGCGGCCCGGCCACCGGCGGCAGCGCGAGCTTCGTCAACGGCGGCCAGGCGCTCACCGACATGGACCGTGCGGTGATCACCGCCGGCCTGTGGACGGTCGACAAGAAGCTGAAGTCGTTCAGCAACGAGACGCGCCTGTCGCGTGACCTGTTCAAGGGCAACACGCTGACCGGTGGCCTGTACCTGGCCGACTACTCGTCGCACGACCTCTGGTACCTGAACCACACCGTGCTGATGACGGCCGAGCATCACGCGCGCCTGGTCGACGTGGCGCTGGACAACGGCGTGCTTGCTTCGCGCCACGGCTATGTCGCGCCGCCGTGGACGTATTACGTCAACGCCGACTACAACGGCCGCAACCAGGCCCTGTTCCTGGCCGACGAGTGGAAGCTCAGCGACGCATTGAGCATCGACGCCGGCGTGCGGCACGAGACCCAGCGCATCGATGGCACGCTCGAGAACACCAGCGCCGGCGACCTCGACGGCAACCCGCTGACCTTCTACGACAACAACCTGTCGTACTTCAACGGCAGCTACCGCCAACTGCACTACAAGGGCGACGCAACCTCGTGGACGCTGGGCGGCAACTACAACTTCAGCCGCAGCTTGAGCGCCTTCGTGCGCGCCAACTCGGGCCACAAGTTCCCCAGCTTCGACGACCTGCGCGACGGCAAGGACGGCACCGAGCACATCGACCAGTACGAGGTCGGCCTGAAGACCGCGACGCCGCTGTACACCGCCTTCGTCACCGTCTACACCAACAAGCTGCGCAACTCGCAGTTCCAGGTCTTCACCGTCAACGGCAACGAAGTGGCGCACGGCGGGTCGGACACCACCGGCCTCGAATTCGAAGCTGCATTGCGGCCGATCACGAACCTTGAGTTGTCACTGACTGGCAACCTGCAGCGCGCCAAGTACGTGAACTTCGGCGACAACACCGGCAACTCGGTCTCGCGGCAGCCCAAGGCCCAGTTCCGCTTCACGCCGAGCTACAAGATCCCGACCGAGATGGGCGACTTCAAGCTCTATGCGACCTGGACGCATGTCGGCGACCGCTACGGCGACCACGCCAACCTGCAGACCTTGCCGTCGTACAACACGCTCGACCTCGGCGCGGTGGCCCACCTGGCCAACGGCATCGACCTGCGGCTGACCGGCACCAACGTGACCAACACGCTGGGCATCACCGAAGGCAACCCACGCTTGGCCGGCACGGGCGTCAGCGACACCGGCGTCTTCATGGGCCGCCCGCTGATGGGCCCCGCCTACGAGGTGTCGATCGGCTTCGTGTTTTGACCGCATGCGGGCTCGGCTTGCCGAGCCCTCCTGTCGAAGAGACCTGACCGCCGCGCGGAGCAGCGGTCTGTCGAAGACTGAGGTGTTTCTCATTCTGGACAAACAGCCGAGGCTGTATAGAATGAGAAACACTATGCCAGCCAGCACGCCGGTGGTCGCAGAGGATGCCGCGGCCAAGCTTGACGCCTTGGGACAGCAGATCCGCGCCCATCGCAAAGCCCTGCGCGTCAGCGCCACGGCCGCCGCACAGGCGGCCGGCATGTCGCGGGTGACTTGGCACCGCATCGAAAGCGGCGAAGCTTCGGTGACCATGGGCGCCTATGTGAGTGCAATAGCCGCGTTAGGCCTGGACTTCGGCATTCTTGCGCCGCCCGCCGCGGCCTCTGCAGAGCCCAGCGGGGCGGGGGGCTGGATACCCGTGCGCATCAAGCTGGCCGACTACCCGCAGCTCAAGCGGCTGGCCTGGCAGGTACAGGGTACCGACGAATTGAGCCTGGCCGAAGCGCTGGGCATCTACGAACGCAACTGGCGGCACGTCGATCTGCAGGCCTTGGAGCCGCGCGAACGGCAACTCGTTGAAGCATTGCGCCAAGCGCTCGGCGAGAGTCGTCCCGATGTTTGAGCGGCCCCACCACCAGCGCATCGCCCAGGTGCTTGAATCGCTCGACGGGCCCTTCTTGCTCGCCAGCGGTTGCCTGTTCGGTGGCGGCACGGCCATGGCGCTGCGCTATGGCGAATACCGTGAATCGGTCGACATCGATTTCCTCGTGTCCAACGTGGCGGGCTACCGCAGCCTGCGCCACGCGACGACCGGTCCGCGGGGCGTCAACGCCCTGGTGCGCGACGGTGCGACACCGCTGGTGCAAGCGCGGGAAGTGAGGGCCGATCAATACGGCGTGCGAACCGCACTTCGCGTGAGCGGCGTGGAGATCAAATTCGAGATCGTCCTCGAAGCTCGCATCGAGCTCGTCGTACCTACCGCAGAGGACAAACTCTGCGGCATCGCGGCGCTGACCCCGTTGGACATGGCCACGAGCAAGCTGCTCGCCAACTCCGATCGCTGGAGCGACGATGGTGTCTTCAGCCGCGACCTGATCGACCTGGCGATGATGGGCCCGAAGCTTGTCTTGCTGCGCCAAGCCGTTGCCAAGGCGCAGCAGGCCTATGGCGACTCCGTGCTGGCCGACCTCGCCAAGGCGATCAACCGGCTGCAGACCCGCGTTGGGTGGTTGGAGCGCTGCAGCAAGGCATTGGCGATGGACATCCCTCGGGCCTTGCTGTGGCAAAAGGTCCACGCCCTGCGCCGGGTGCTGCCGAAAAGCCCTCCAGTGGACTGAAGCGTCGAATTCAACCGCAAGCGCCGGAGTGCCGGGCTGTGCCACGATCCGTACGCTGCTGGCATCGAATCCCAACGATGCGAGGCCCCTGATGACCATGAGCACCAAGAGCGAAATCCGCGCGCTGCAGGCGGCGGCCACCATGGCCGACCCGCGCTGGGCCGCGGTGGCGGCGCGTGACGCGAGCGCCGATGGACAGTTCTTCTACTCCGTCCGCACGACGGGCGTGTTCTGCCAGCCCAGCTGCGCGGCGCGCGCGCCGCGGCCGGAGAACGTGGCCTTCCATGCCACGATGGCCGACGCCGAGCGCGCCGGCTTTCGACCCTGCCGCCGCTGCAGGCCCGACCAGCCCAGCCTGGCCGTGCAGCAAGCCGCGATGGTGGCCGACCTGTGCCGCCACATCGAGCAGGCCGAGCAGCCGCCGACGCTGGACGAACTGGCCGCACGCGTGACCTTGAGCCCCTTCCACCTGCACCGCGTGTTCAAGGCCGTCACCGGCGTGACGCCGCGCGCCTATGCCCGCGCGCAGCGGGCCGAGCGCGTGCGACGCGACCTGGCCGGCGCGGACACCGTCACCGAAGCCATCTACGGCGCCGGCTACAACTCCGGCAGCCGCTTCTACGAGCAGGCCGACCAGGTGCTGGGCATGACGCCGACGCGCTTTCGTGCCGGTGGCGCCGACACCGAGATCCACTTCGCGATCGGCCAGTGCTCGCTCGGTGCGATCCTGGTGGCGCGCAGCGCGCGCGGCGTCTGTGCGATCGCGCTGGGCGACGATCCGCAGCTGCTGGCGCGCGAGCTGCAAGACCGTTTCCCGCAGGCCCGGCTGATCGGCGGCGACGAGTCGTTCGAGCGCCTGGTCGCCCAGGTGGTCGGCTTGGTCGAAGCACCGCAAGTCGGGCTGGATCTGCCGCTGGACGTGCGTGGCACGGCCTTCCAGCAACGCGTCTGGCAGGCGCTGCGCCAGATCCCTGCCGGCCAGACCTTGAGCTATGCCGAGCTGGCCGAGCGCATCGGCGCGCCGACGGCGGTGCGTGCGGTCGCGCAGGCCTGTGGCGCGAATGCGCTGGCGGTCGCGATCCCTTGCCACCGCGTCGTGCGCAGTGACGGTGGGCTGTCGGGCTACCGCTGGGGCGTCGAGCGCAAGCGCGCATTGCTGGAACGGGAGGGGCAGGCATGAACGCGCCCGAACGTGCGGCCCCATTGGCGCATCCGGCCGGCAGCATCGACGCGCGCATGTCGGCCATCGACGAGCAGGTGATGGCCACCGCACTGAACACCGAAGGTTGGGCGCGCATCGAAGGCCTGCTGACACCGGCCGAATGCGCCGGGCTGGCAGCGCTCTACAGCGAAGACGCGCCGACCTTTCGCAGCCGTGTCGTGATGCAACGCCACGGCTTCGGCCGCGGCGAGTACAAGTACTTCGCCTACCCGCTGCCGCCGCTGATTGGCGCGCTGCGCGAGGCGCTGTATGCCCGGCTCGCGCCGATCGCCAACGAGTGGCATGAGGCGATGCGCATCACCACCCGCTTCCCCGACCAGCATGCCGAGTTCCTGGCGCGCTGCCACGCCGCCGGCCAGCAGCGGCCGACGCCGTTGCTGCTGCAATACGAGCCCGGTGACTACAACTGCCTGCACCAGGATCTGTACGGCGAGCAGGTCTTTCCGCTGCAGGTGGTGCTGCTGTTGTCCGAGCCCGGGGGCGACTTCGAGGGCGGCGAGTTCGTGATGACCGAGCAGCGCCCGCGCATGCAGTCGCGCCCGATGGTGTTGCCGCTGCGCCAGGGTGATGCAGCCGTGATCGCGGTGCACCACCGTCCAGTGCCGGGCACGCGCGGCAACTACCGCGTCAACCTGCGCCATGGCGTCAGCCGGTTGCGCGCGGGCCGGCGCCACACCGCGGGGATCGTTTTCCACGATGCCGCCTGACCTGCACAGTCTCGATCTCTTCGAGCGTCCGACGCTGCAGCCGATCGCGCCCGGCGCGGTGCTGCTGCATGGCTTCGCGCTCGCCGCTGCGCCGCAGCTGCTGGCCGACATCGCGCAGGTGACCGCCGCTGCACCGCTGCGTCACCTGATCACGCCCGGCGGCTTTCGCATGTCCGTCGCGATGAGCAACTGCGGCCCGCTCGGCTGGGTCAGCGACGACAGCGGCTACCGCTACAGCGCCACCGATCCGCTCAGCGGTCAGCCCTGGCCGCCGATGCCCGCGTCCTTCCGCACCCTGGCGGCGGAGGCAGCATCGCAAGCCGGCTTCGACGCCTTCGAGCCCGATGCCTGCCTGATCAACCGCTACGAACCCGGCGCCCGCCTGACGCTGCACCAGGACCGCGACGAGCGCGACAAGCGCCAGCCCATCGTCTCCATCTCATTGGGCCTGCCCGCGACCTTCTTGTTCGGCGGGGTCAAGCGCAACGATCGCCCACGGCGCATGCCGCTGGTCCATGGCGATGTCGTCGTCTGGGGCGGCCCGTCGCGGCTGGCGTACCACGGCGTGTCGCCGCTGCCCGACGGCGAGCATGCGGCGACCGGGCGCTGCCGCTTCAACCTGACGCTGCGGCGCGCCGGCTGAGCTCATTCGCCCGGCGGCAGGTCGACCCGCAACACACTGCGGTGCGAGGCTTCGTAGCGTTCCTGGCAAGGGATGCAACGCAGTGCTGCCGGCTGTGCCAGCAACCGTGCCAGCGCGATGTCCTCACCGCAATCGACGCACTGCCCATAAAGGCCCTTGTCGATGCGGTCCTGTGCGGCGGCAATCGCACGCAATTCCTCGATGTCACGTGCCTGCTCGGCGTGCCGGATCGCCTCACGCGTGCGCTGTTCGCCCAGCGCGCCCAGGTCGTCGACATGGCTCATCGGCACACTGCCAGGCCTGTCCTCCTTCTCTTCTTCGATGGTGTGCACTTCGGCGCGCAATTCGGCCTCGCGTGCCGCCAGTTGTTCCTGCAGCGTGGCGATCTGACGTTCCTTCAAGTGGGGCATGGTGGTCCTTTGCATCATCAGACCAAGCAGCAATCGATGTGCCGCCCATGCGCGTACAGGCCGGCGGCACGCGTACATGCGCTACGGGTTGTCACACCCTGTCATGCGATGGATGGCGGCGCTGCACAAACGCCTGCGTCGCGGCGCGCGCCTCAGCCGACGCGGCGGCGATCATGAATTGCGCGGCTTCGACCTGCAGCGCTTCGTCGATCGGCAGGTTGATGCCGCGCGTGACCGCGCGCAGCGAGGTGGTCACCGCAATCGCCGAATGGTGGGTGATCTGGTGGGCCAGCGCGAGGCACTCGTCGACCAGGCGGCCGCTGTCGACCACGCGGTTCACCAGCCCGAGCGCTTCAGCGCGCTCGGCGTCGATCGCTTCGCCGGTGAGAATCATCTCCAGCGCACGCTTGCGACCGATGTGGCGCGGCAGCCGCTGGGTGCCGCCGAACGGTGGCGGGAAGCCGAGCTTGATCTCGGGCTTGGCGAAGGTGGCATGCGGTGCGGCCAATGCCAATGCGCAAGCCTCGATCGTTTCGCAGCCGCCGCCGAAGGCCAGGCCATTGACCGCCGCGATGATCGGTTTGGCGAAGGCTTCGATGCGCCGCGTCATGCCCTGGCCGCGGCTGACGAAGTGGCGGTAGGCCGCTTCGGGCGAGGCGACGAGGTCCGGCGCAAAGCCGCCGATGTCGGCGCCAGCGCTGAAGGCCTGCGTGCCGGCGCCAGTCAACACCACGGCCCGCACCGAATCATCGGCCTCGATGTGCGCCAGCTGCTCCATCAGCTCGTCGATCAGCGCGTAGCTCAGCGCATTCAGCTTGGCCGGGCGATTGAGCGTCAGCACCATGTGCGGACCGTCGCGGTCGCAGAGAACGAGTGGGGGCATGCGGGCTCCTGGAGGGGGATCGAAGTGGGGTTCGGGCATCATCGGCAGGCACCCGCCGATGCGGTGCGAATCTTCTTCACGCCAGGCATTCCTGCGCCTCATGCCTCACCCCACCGACGGCCCCGCCGCCCGCCTGCTCAGAACGATGTCGCTCGACGCCTTGCGTGGCTTCGAGGCCGCGGCGCGGCGCCTGAACTTCACGCTCGCTGCCGAAGAGCTGTGCCTCACCCAGTCGGCCGTCAGCAAGCAGATCAAGACGCTTGAAGAGGCGATCGGCCAGGCGCTGTTCGTGCGCGGCGCCCGCGGCCTGAGCCTGACGCCGGAGGGCCGCACGCTCTACAGCGGCGTGGCCCCGGCGCTGCAGCAGTTGGCGCAGGCGCTGGAGCCGCTGGTGAACCGCGGGCGGCACACCGTGTCGATCACCGTGACGCCCTCGTTCGCCTCGCTGTGGCTGGCGCCGCGGCTGGCCGCGTTCCACCGAGAGCACCCGTCGATCGATGTGCGTGTTGACGCGGCCGAGTCGAACCTCGCGCTGGAGCGCGAAGGCTTCGACATGGCCCTGCGCTTGGCGCGGCCCGGCGATGAAGGCACCGAGCCCGACCCACTCTGCCGGCGCCTGACGCGAGAGCGCCTGATGCTCATCGCCGCGCCCTCACTGGCCGCGCGCGTTCACCGTGCGGACGATCTGCTGCGGCTGCCGCTGCTGGTGTTCCACCATGCCGTGCAACGCCACCCGTGGATGAGCTGGTCGCATTGGTTCAGCCAGCTTGGCCTGGCGCAGCGCGCCGACCAGCCGGTGCTGCAGTTCTCGCAGTACGAGCACGTCGTCAAGGCCGCGATCGAGGGCGCCGGCGTCGCCATCGGACGCGCGCCGCTGGTGCTGCCGTGCCTGCGCGCGGGCCAGTTGCAGGTCGTGCTGCCCGAGGTGCAGGCGGATGGTTTGGATTGCCTGCTGCTGCTGTCAGGGCGGTCCGCGCAGCGGCCCGAGGTGCAAGCCCTGGCCGCGTGGATCGAGCAGACCTTGGCGGCTGACGGAATGGGCTGAGCGACCGTTCGTTTGAGTCTCTGAAGACGCAGTCGCGCTACCGCGGACCCAGCACCCACTTCAGGCCGCGTGTGATCAGGATCGGCGCGACGGTCAGGTGGTCTTCTCCCGTGATCACCTCGGCGCGCACGCGCAGCCCGCGCACCTGCTTTGTCTGCAGCGCAGACGCGAACGCACGCACATCAGCCACCATGTCGCCCTCGCGGGCGTAGCGACTCGGGTCCCTGGCACCCTTGGGCGCACGGCCCTCGTACTCACCGGCCCCGAGGTAGACGTCGGCCTGCAGCGGCGCCTTGGTGCCGACCGCCCACTCCTTCTGGCGCGCAAACAGCGCCCGATGGTCGAACCACAGCGACGGACTGCCCAGCACATAACTCTGAAACAGGCCGGGCTCGTGCGTCAGTACGTCGGCACCGAGCAGTGCGCCATACGAATGGCCGGCGAAGACCTTGCGTGACAAGTCGGCCCGGTAGTGCGCGGCGATGAACGCGAACACCTGGTTGACGACGAAGCGCCGATAGCCGTGACGCTACACGGGAGGCGGCGCGTCTGTATCGATGGTCGCTGGATCAAGACCCCACAGCCGATCGACCCAGGTCGCAGCGGAGGAATCGAACCCCTGCGCATTGCTCAACAGCACCAGCGAGAGGCCCTGGTCCGGGCAGCGCAGCACCAGCGAGGTGAAGCCGGCATACGCGCCGCCGTGGAACATGAACCGGTGGCCGGCATGCGGCAGCACCTCCAGCCCGAAGCGATACGGTTCGTCGGCAGGGCCAAAGCGTGCGTCCTCGGCGCAGCTGCGGGCGAGCAGGCTGTGTTCGCCGTGGCGTCGCCAGTCGTCGAGCCAATGCCGTTCCGCCAGGATCAGGTCGTCGGGCGTGGACCATAACCCACCGTCACCCCAGCTGGCGAGTGCCACGGGCAGCTCTTGCCAATCGCCGGTCTCGGGTGTCACCCGGCCATAGCTGCGCGCGCGGCGAGGCAGCACACGCCACGGCTGGTCCTCGAAGCTGGTGTGTCGCAGGCCCCAGGGTTCGAAGAACCGCTGGCGTGCCAGTTCATCGAAGCGGCATCCAGCGTCTTGCTGCAGCCACTCGGCCAGCAGCACGTAGTTGCTGTTGCTGTAGTCGTGGCGCGATCCGGGGGCGAAAGAGACGTCGTCGGCCCGCCGGATCAGGTCCAGCGCCTGCGCTTGCGTGACCACGTCGTTGTCATGGCGTCCTAGCTGTGCGCCCCACAGGAACAGGTAGTCGGCGATGCCGCTGGTGTGTCGCAGCAGATGGCCCGCGCAGAGGGGTTGCTCGTAAGACGCCAGTGCCGGCAGTTGCGGCCGCAGGTCCGTGTCCAGAGCCAACCGACCGTCGGCGACAGCGTTCAGCACCAGCGCGGCCACCCAGGGCTTGGATTCCGAGGCCAGGTAGTAGCGCGTGTCGCCGGCCAGCGGTTGCTGCCACTCCAGGTGGGCCATGCCGTGGTGCACGCACCGCAGGGCTTGCCCGTCGGCCACCAATGCCGCGCTGAAGCCCGGTCCGTTCGGCGAATGTTCGGCGCGCAGGCCGTCGGTCGCGGCGTCGAACCGGTCCAGCAAGCGAGAAAGTTCAGGGCTCAGGTCGGAGGAGAGAGCTTGCACGGGTTGGGTGTGGCGGACGGGGATGGCGGGGGCCGCAGCATACCGAAGGCGGTCAGGCGAGCGCCTGCGACGGACTCCATGGGCCCACCTCGCGGTACGCTGTCGCATGGATTCCCTGATCGCCGCCGCCGCGCGGGCCTTGGTCGTCGGCGACACGCTCGGTGCGCTCAAGCGCGTGGCGTTGCGTGACGACCCGCCGGCGCTGGCGTTGCGTGGGATCGCGATGGCGCAGCTGGGTGAGCATGCGCGGGCTCGTGAGCTGCTGCGCAGTGCGGCCAAGGCGTTCGGCGCTCACGAGGACCTGGCGCGTGCGCGCTGCATCATCGCCGAGGCGGAGGTCGCGCTCGCGTTGCGAGACTTCGCTGGCCTGCCGCGCACGTTGACGAGCGCCGCCGCCACGCTCGACGCGCATGGCGATCGGGCCAACGCGCTGCAGGCGCACCTGATCGCCGTTCGGCAAATGATCCTGCTCGGCCGCATCGACGAAGCGGCGGCAACACTTGCAACCCTCGACACGCACGGCGCACCGCCGTCGCTGCAAGCCGTGGCCGAACTGGCAGCGGCCGAAGTGGCGCAACGCTCGCTTCGCACCGCGCCGGCGCATGCCGCGCTGACGCGCGCCGGCGAGGCGGCCGAACGCGCGCGCATCCCGGCCCTTGCAGCCGAGGTCGAAGAGGCCCGCGCCGCGTTCGACCGCCCTGCTGCGCGCCGCGTCCACGCCGGTCACGAACAGCCGTTGCGGCTGGACGAGGTCGAGGCGCTGCAGGCCTCGGGTGCACTGGTGCTCGATGCCTGCCGCCGCGGGCTGCGCGCGGGCGATAGCTGGCTGCCGCTGGCGCGCCGGCCGGTGCTGTTCGTGCTGGCGCAGGCACTGGCCGAGGCATGGCCCGGCGATGTCGATCGCCACACGCTGATCGCACGTGCCTTCCGCACCCGCCACCCCGACGAGACGCACCGCGCCCGCCTGCGCGTCGAGGTCGGCCGCTTGCGCTCGTTGGCGGCGCCGTTCGCGCGCATCGAGGCCACAGCGCGTGGCTTCGCGCTCACGCCGCTCGGCGCGCAGCCGGTCGCCGTGTTGCTGCCGCCGATCGATGGCGAGCAGGCGTCGCTGCAAGCGCTACTGGCCGATGGGGCGGCCTGGTCGACCTCGGCGCTCGCGCTCGCGTTGGGCGTCAACCAGCGGACGGTGCAGCGCGCGCTCGCCGAGCTGGAGGCCGATGGCCGGGTGCGCTCGATCGGCAAGGCCCGCGCGATGCGCTGGCTGGCGCCGCCGCTGGCCGGATTCACGACGATCTTGTTACTCCCCGCTTCGCTGCCGCCTGGGTAGATTGCGGTCCATCGCACCAACAAACGGTGCACCACGAGGAACCCGACATGACCCGCAGCCAGACTCCCTCCAGCGACAAGGCCACCATCGTCCACGCGGCCGAGATCGTGCGCGAGTACGGGCCGTTCGCCGGCGCCGACAAGATCAACGGCGTCACCCATGACGGCCACAACGTCTGGGCCGCCGTCGGCACGCAGCTGATCGCGATCGACCCCGACAGCGGGCAGCTGGCGCGCACGATCGACTGCGCCGGCGATGCCGGCACGGCCTTCGATGGCACGCACCTGTACCAGATCACCGAAGCCCGCATCGACAAGATCGACCCCGCGACGGGCAAAGTGGTCGCGACGATCGCCGCACCGGGCCACGGTCGCGACTCGGGCCTCGCCTGGGCCGAGGGCAGCCTGTGGGTCGGCCAGTACCGCGACCGCCAGATCCTGCAGATCGACCCGGCCACCGGCCAGGTGCTGCGCACGATCGAAACGAACCGCTTCGTCACCGGCGTGACCTGGGTCGACGGTGACCTGTGGCACGGCACCTGGGAAGGCGAAGAGAGCGAGCTGCGTCGCATCGACCCGGACAGCGGTGCGGTGCTCGAGCGGCTCGAGATGCCGCACGGCACGGGCGTCAGCGGGCTCGAGTCCGACGGCGCCGGCCTCTTCTACTGCGGTGGCGGATCGAGCGGCAAGGTCCGCGCGGTGCGACGCCCGAAGCGCGCTACTGCCGCGGCGTAGACCCCGCAGCGCCGGGCTCTGAGCCCGGCCTCACACCACCTGCCGAGCGCACTTGCTGCATCGGGCTGAAACGCCCGAGGCCGGCCGTCGCTCGCGCCTGTCATCACCCATTGCATTCGGTTCCCGACCGATGACCCACGTCCACCCCATGGTGGGCGCCTCGACCCACCCTGACCTTTTCTCGCAGCCAAGGAGCATCACATGAACACCGCCCACACCGACCTGACCCACCATCCCGTCGTCACGCCCGACCGCTGGCTCGAACAACGCCGCGCGCTGCTGGCCCGCGAGAAAGAGCTGACGCACCTGCGCGACCAGATCGCCAGCGAGCGTCGCGCACTGCCCTGGGTGCGCATCGACAAGCCCTATGCGTTCGACGCCCCCGAAGGCCGCCGCTCACTGGCCGAGCTGTTCGACGGCCGCCGCCAATTGGTGGTGCAGCACTTCATGTTCGCGCCGGGTTGGGAAGCGGGCTGCAAGAGCTGCTCGTTCATGGCCGACCACGTCGACGGTGCGAAGCTGCACCTGGCGCAGCGCGACGTGAGTTTCGTCGCCATCTCGCGGGCACCGCTGGCCGACATCGAGCGTTTTCGCCAGCGCATGGGCTGGCAGTTCCCCTGGGTCTCGTCGCACGGCACCGACTTCAACCACGACTTCGGCGTCAGCTTCACAGCCGTAGAGCGGGCCAAGGGCGAGGTCTTCTACAACTTCGGCTGGCAGCCCTTCCCGCTCGAAGAGGCGCCCGGCGTCAGCGCGTTCTACCGTGGCGACGACGGCACCGTGTTCCACACCTACTCGACCTACGGCCGTGGCGTCGAGCTGATGATGGGCACCTACGACTTCCTCGACATCGCACCGAAGGGGCGCGACGAGGACGGCCTGGCCTACACCATGGAATGGGTTCGCCACCACGACCTCTACGAGCCGGCGGCGGCAGCCAAGGCGCAAGAGACGGTGGCCAGCGCGTGCTGCGCGGCGCGCGGTTGAGCGGCGTTCGGGCCTGAGCGAAGGCAGCGTGATGGACGAGCTCTGGCCCTGGCTGATGGTGGCGGGCGCCGGCGCGCTGCACGGCCTGAACCCTGTGACCGGCTGGCTGTTCATCGCCGGGTGGGGCGCGCGGGCCGGCGGGCAAGCACAAACGTTGCGAGCGCTGGTCCCGATCGCGGCCGGGCACCTCGCGTCAATGGCGATTGTTGCGGCCACCGTCGTCCTCGGCCGCTCGATCGATCGCACCCTGTTGCAGGTGCTGGCGGGCGGCCTGCTGGTCGTCGTCGTGTGGCTGCATTGGCGCGCCCGCCGCACACAGCGCGCGTGCGCATCCACCGGTCAGGCCGGCCTCGCCCTCTGGTCCTTCATCGTCTCCACCGGCCACGGCGCCGGGCTGATGCTGGTGCCGGCGCTGATGCCGCTGTGCTCGAGCGGCTCGTCCAGCCCCGCAGCCTCGGCATCCGGCTCGCTGACGATGGCGGTTGCCGCTGTTGGCGTCCACACCGGGGCAATGCTCGCGGCGGGCGGCGTGGCCGCCACGCTGGCCAGCCGCCTCTGGCGCCTCAAGGCTCGCCGCTTTCTTTCTACTAAAGCGGCTCTTTAGGCTGACTGGGCGTCTTTGTGGCTAACTTTCTAGCGCAATGGACGTTTTGAGCATTGCCCAGGCTGATCAGTCGCACGCGACACCGAAGGTCAAGCCCAAGTACCCGTGACCGGGCACGGTTCGAAGCCGAGCAGGTTGACCATCAGCTCATCCGTCCCCTGCAGCGCGCCGGCTGAGCCGACGCCGATCGCATACATCCCCGCCGCCTTGATCGCATCGATGCCGGCCTGCGCGTCCTCGACGCCGATGCACTCGGCCGGCGGCACGCCCAGCGCCGCGGCAGCGCGCAGGAAGATCTCGGGGTCGGGCTTGCTGCGGTGCAGGGCGCGGGCGTCGACGACGTGGTCGAAGCGGTCGGTGATGCCCAGGCGCTGCAGCACCGTCGGCGCGTTGTGGCTCACCGAGGCCAGTGCGATGCGCAGCCCGGCCGCGCGGCAGGTGGCCAGGGCTTCGGTCGCGCCGGGCAGCAGGTCGCCCGGGCCGATGCCACCGAGCAGGCGCTGGTAATGCGCGTTCTTGTGCGTGGCCAGCGTCAGGCGCTCCGTTTCGGTCCAGCGGCGTGCCGGGTCCTGCGCCAGGATCAGCGCCAGCGAGCCCATCCGGTCGACGCCTTTCAAGCGTTCGTTGAAGGCTTCGTCGAACGGCAGCCCGAGTGATTCGGCCAGCGCGCGCCAGGCCAGGAAGTGCAGTTGCGCGGTGTCGGTCAGGACGCCGTCGAGATCGAAGATGACGGCGCGGCAGGGGTCGGGGCGAGGCATGGGGTGTCGGTCTCTGGGGTGGGTGCGATCGCGGAGGTGATCGCGCTGGGACTCAGCGGCAACCGCACGCTGGGTGCCTCGCTGCACAGCGTCACGCCCAGGCCGTGGTGCCACAGCGTGATCTCGTTGCCGCCGGTCAGGCGGTACTCGGCGGCGTCGGGGTGCACGGTGACTTCGAGCCGCGCGCCTTGCCAGTGCAGGCGGAAGCGGAAGTGCGTCCACGCGGCGGGCAGGCAGGGCGCGAAGTGCAGCCGGCCGTCGAACAACCGCAGGCCACCAAAGCCCTGGGCCAGGCCGAGCCAGGCGCCGGCCAGTGCCGCGGTGTGCACGCCGTGCTGGGTATTGCCGTGGGTGTTGTCCAGGTCGGTGCGCGCGCCGCGCATGAAATAGTCGAACGCGGTGTCGATGCGGCCGATCTCGGCGGCGACGATGCCGTAGACGCAGGCCGACAGCGACGAGTCGTGGGTCGTCAGCGGCTCGTAGTAGTCGAAGTCACGGCACTTCTGCTCGAAGGTGAACTGCTCGCCGCGCAGCAGCAGCGCCAGCACCACGTCGGCCTGCTTGCAGACCTGGTGGCGGTAGATCACCAGCGGGTGGTAGTGCATCAGAAGTGGTCGGTTATTTCCGCTGACCGCATTGCAGTTCGAAAACGGCCAGTGCGGCTTGTGCAGAAAACCGTCGTCCTGCGGGTGCACGCCGGTCACCGGGTCGACCGGCAGGTACATCGCCTCAGCGGCGGCGCGCCAGCGGGCCGGTTCGTCGGCGCCCAGGCCGATCGCCGCAGCGATGCGTGCGTGCTCCACCGGGTGTTCGGCCGCCAGCCAGCCGGCCAGCTCGGCGGCATAGGCCAGGTGCTGCTGCGCCATCGCGTTGGTGTAGAAGTTGTTGTCCACCATCGCGGTGTATTCGTCGGGCCCGGTCACTTCGTGGATGCAGAAGGCGCCGCCGCGGCGCGGGTCGTGGTGACCCAGGTCGAGCCAGATGCGCGCGGTGTCCAGCACCAGCTCGGCGCCCATCGCCGTCATGAAGGCCGTGTCGCCAGTGGCCTGGGCGTATTGCTTGACCGCGTGCCCGATGTCGGCGTTGATGTGGGCCTGCGCGGTGCCGGCCGGGAAGTAGGCCGAGCTTTCGGCGCCGCCGGTGATCGTGCGCCACGGGAACAGCGCGCCCTTTGCGTGCGCCATCTCGCGGGCGCGGTGGCGCGCCGCCGGCAGCGCGCGCCAGCGGTACTCGAGCAGTGCGCGCGCGATCGCCGGCGCCGTCCACAGCATCACCGGCAGCACGTAGATCTCGGTGTCCCAGAAGCTGTGGCCTTCGTAGCCTTCGCCGGTCAGGCCTTTGGCAGCGATGTTGGTCGCGCCGTCGCGGCCGGCCGCCTGCAGCAGGTGGAACAGGCCGAAGCGCAGCGACTGCTGCACCCGCTCGTCTCCCCCCACCTCCACGTCGGCGTGTTGCCAGTAGTCGGCGAGCCACATCGCCTGTTCTTCGCACAGCGTGTCGAAGCCGGCGCGGCGCGCGTTGGACAGCTGCGCCAGCGCCAGTTCGGCCAGGGCTTCTTGTTCGGCTTGCGGGCCGTGCAGGTAGCAGCCGAACTTGGTCAAAGTCACGCTCTGGCCGAGCCGCAGCTCGCCCGATACCTGGTGCGACAGGCGCTCACCGGCGCGCGGCATGTCGGGCCGTGCATCGAAGCCTTCGGGGCTGTCGACTACATGATCCAGCGCGCTGACGAGCGCCAGCCCGCTGTGCTCGGTGCGCTGCATCAGCAGCATCGTGCTGCCGGCCTGGCGGCTGGCCTGCCACAGCAACGGCGACGGGCGTGCGGCGCCGACGCGTGGGTCGTTCGCCGCGCCAACGTTGGGCGTGCACGCGTCGAGCGTCGACAGCAGCCGCACCGGGCCGCCGGCATCGAGCGCGGTCACGTGGTAGCGCACGGCGTAGATGTCGGGCCGGGTGAAGCTGACGATGCGCTCGCTGGTGATCGCGACCACGCGGCCGCGCGGCGAGCGCCATTGCACATGGCGGGTCAGCACGCCGCGGCGAAAGTCGAGCCGGCGCTCGTAGGCGACAACCTGGCCCTGCGTCAGGTCGACGCACTCGTCGCCCAGCGTCAGCTCGATCGCCTTGCCGTTCGGCAGCTTCAACTGGAATTCGTTGTGCCGGGCCAGGCCGAACGCGTCTTCGGGATAGTGGATCGGCTCGCGCTCATACAGCCCGTTGAGAAAGTTGCCGTCTTGCGATGTGCTGCGGCCCGGTGGCAGCGGCTCGTCGTGTGCGCCGCGCAGGCCGATGCGGCCGTTGCCGAGCGCGAAGAGCGTCTCGGCCAGCGCCACCCGCTGCGGGTCGAACGAGGTCTCGGTCAGGCCCCAGGGTTCGGGGACACACAGCGGTGCAAGGGCGGGGTCGGCGGCGTTCATCGCGGTACGGCGTTGGGAGAAGAAGATCAGTGCGCGGTGGCGAGCCGCGGCTGAGCGCGGCCGTCCTGCCGGAACAGGTGCAGCGCCTCGGGCGGCAGCGTGTAGGCCAGGCGGTCGCCGACGCGCAGGTCGTCGCGTGTCGTCTTCACCAGCAGCGCGGGCTCGGGCACGATCGCGCCCCCCTTGGGCGCGACGCCGGTGGCCAGCGGCCCCTCGTGGCCAGCCAGGTAGACATAGGCATGCTCACCCAGCTGCTCGACATGCGAGACACGGGCGCTGCCCGGGCCTTCGCCCAACCGCACATGCTCGGGCCGGATGCCGATCGTCACCGGCTCGCCTGCGGCCAGGCCCGCGGCGGCCACGCGTGCCTCACAGGGCTGCGCACCGGTGCGCAAGGTCACGCCGCCATCGGCCAGCGCCTGCACCGTCGCGGGCAAAAAGTTCATGCCGGGTGAGCCGATGAAGCCGGCGACAAAGCTGTTGGCCGGGTGGTGGTACAGCTCCAGCGGGTGGCCGACCTGCGCGATGCTCGGCAACTCGCCGCGCTCGGTGGCGGGCCGCAGCAGCACGATCTTGTCGGCCAGGGTCATCGCCTCGACCTGGTCGTGCGTCACGTAGACCATGCTGGCCCCCTCGAGCGCACGGTGCAGGCGGGCCAGCTCGACACGGGTGCGCACGCGCAGCGCGGCGTCGAGGTTCGACAGCGGTTCGTCGAACAGCAGCACGCTGGCCTGGCGCACGATCGCGCGGCCGATCGCCACGCGCTGGCGCTGGCCGCCCGACAGGTCACGCGGCTTGCGCTGCAACAGCGACTCCATGTCCAGCATGCGCGCGGCTTCGCGCACGCGGCGGTGGATCTCGGCCTCGGCCAGCTTGCGGTAGCGCAGGCCGAAGGCCATGTTCTCGTACGCCGTCATGTGCGGGTACAGCGCGTAGCTCTGGAACACCATCGCCACGTCGCGCTCGGCCGGCGGCGTGTGCTCGACGCGCCGGCCGGCGATCGAGATCGCCCCTTCGCTCGGCTCGTCCAGCCCGGCCAACAGCCGCAGCAGCGTCGACTTGCCGCAGCCCGAGGGCCCGACGAAGACGCAGAACTCACCCGGCTCGATCACCAAGTCGATGTCGCGCAGCACATGTTGGTCGCCGAAGCGCTTTTGCACGCCTCGCAGTTCGATGCGGCTCATTGCGATGTCCTTCCAATCATGGTCATCACCCCTTCACGGCGCCCTGGGTCAGCCCCGAGACGATGCGGCGCTGGAACACCAGCACCAACAACAACAACGGCAGCGTGACGATCACCGAAGCGGCCATCAGCGCGCCCCATGGCAACTCGAACTTGCTCGGTGCGCTGATCAGCGCCATCGCCACCGGCACCGTGCGCTGTTCGGTCGACAAGGTGAAGGTCAGGGCGAACAGAAAGTCGTTCCATGCGGCGATGAAGGCCAGCAGCCCGGTGGCCACCATCGCCGGCGCCAGCAGCGGCGCGAAGATGCGAAAGACCAGCGTCAGCGGGCCGACGCCGTCCATCGCCGCGGCCTCTTCCAGCTCACGCGGCAGCTGGCGCGTGAAGGTCACCAGCACCCAGACGGTGAACGGCAAGGTCAGCATCAGGTCGGCCAGCAGCAGCGCGCCGAGCGAGTCGTACAGGCCCAGCACGCGCACCAGCTCGAACATGCCCGACAGCACCGCGACCTGCGGGAACATCGATGCGGCCAGGATCGTCAGCAGCAGCAGCCCGCGGCCGCGGAAGTCGACACGGGCCAGCGCCCACGCGGCCATCAGCCCGAGCAGCATCGACAGGCCGACGACACCGAGGGCGACCAGCGCCGAGTTCAGCAGGTTGTGTGCGAACGGCTGGTCGCGGAACAGCGTCAGGTAGTTGTCCAGCGTCGGGCGCTCGGGCCACAGCTCGGGCGAGAACAAACCTTCGCGTTGCTTGAGCGAGCTCGAGACGGCGACCACCAGCGGCGCCAACGTGAAGAACAACAGCAGCGCCGAGGCCAGCGCATAACCGGTGCGACCGAGCCAACGATTCAAGGTACGGCTCATTGCGTCCGCCTTTCGTGGCGGCGCATCAGCGCCATCGCGCCGATCGTCAGCAACGCGATGATGAAGAACAGCGTCGTTGCCGCCGCCGAGCCGTAGCCGACCTGCTGGAAGTCGATCAACTGTTCGCGCACGAAGACCGACATGCTGCGCGTGTCGCGGCTGTTCGAGGTCATCACGTAGATCACGTCGAACACCCGCAGCGCATCCAGCATGCGGAAGACGACCGCCACCATCACGCCGGGCAGGATCAGCGGCAGCGTGATGCGGCGGAACGTGGCGATGGGCGGCACGCCGTCGACCTTCGCGGCTTCGAGGCAATCACCCGGCACCATCTGCAGCGAGGCCAGGATCAGCAGCGCCATGAACGGCGTGGTCTTCCAGACATCCACCGCGACGACGGTGGCCAGCGACAGCGACGGATCGGCGGTGAAGGCCAGCGGCGCGCTGATGAGGCCGGCCGCCAGCAGGTAGTGGTTCACGACGCCGAACTGGTCGTGCAGCATCCAGCTCCACATCTTGGCCGAGACGACCGTGGGCACGGCCCAGGGCACCAGCATCGCGGTGCGCAGCAGCAGGCGGATGCGCGACGGCTGGTTGATCAACAGCGCGATGCCCAGCCCCAGCAGCGTTTCGAGCGTGACCGAGGTGACGGCGAAGACCAGCGTGTTGCCGACGGCGCTCCACCAGTCCGGGTCCCCCCACAGACCGTATTCGCCAATGTAGTTTTCGAGGCCGACGAAGTGGCGCGTCGGTTCGGACAAGCGCGCATCGGTGAAGCTGAGCCAGATCGTGCGCACCAGTGGCCAACCGGCCACGCCGGCCAGCGTGACGAGCAGCGGCGTCAGCATCCACAGCGCCCATCGGCGGCGCTGGCGGGCCAGCCCGCGTGGGCGTGGCGCAGCGGCTGCCGCGGCTTCGGCCGCAGTGCGTGAGCGCAGCTTCAGTTCCATCGCCCACCGCGGCTGGCGCGCTTCAGGTTGCTTTCGAGCTTGACCAGCGCTTCGTCGGGCTTGGCGCTGCCGGCCAGCACGTCGTGCGTGGCGTTCCAGAACTCGTTGCTGACCTTGTTGTACTGCGAGCCGGTGGCGGCGGTCGGCCGCGCGACGGCGCTGGTGAACGCGCCGACCAGGTCGCCCATGAACGGGTTGGCCTTCAGCACCTCGGCGTCTTCGTAAAGCGCGGGCCGCGTCGGGTTGAACGAGCCGGTCAGCGCGCGCTCCTTTTGCACTGCGGCGCTGGTCATGTACAGCACCAGCTCGGTCGCCAGCGCCGCGTTGCGCGAGTACTTCGACACCGCGAGCGATTCGCCGCCCAGCGTGGCCGCGGGCTTGCCGCCCGGGCCGGCGGGCAGTGGCGCGACGCCGATCTTGCCTTTGATCGTGCTGCCGTCGGCCTGCGCCAGCGACCAGGCGTAGGGCCAGTTGCGCATGAAGACCGCGTTGCCGGCCTGGAACACGCCGCGCGATTCTTCTTCGGCGTAGTTCAGCACGGCGGTCGGCGAGATGGTGCCGACCCAGCCGGCGGCCGTCTTCAGCGCGTCGGCCAGTTTCGGGTTGCGTGCGCTGATGCGGCCATCGCTTTCGACGATGCTGCCGCCACCATGGCTGACCGACCATTCAAGCGCATTGCAGGTCAGGCCTTCATACGCGCGGCCCTGCCAGACGTAGCCCCACATCCTGTCGTTGCCGGCGGCGCGCTCGGCGTCTTGAATGCGGCGCGCGCTGGTGGTCAGCTCGGTCCAGGTCGTCGGCACCGCGACCTTGTGCTTGTCGAGCAGGTCCTTGCGGTAGAACAGCAGCCCGGCGTTGACGAACCACGGCATCGCGACCAGCCGGCCGCCGACCGTGTTGTTGGTGACGAAGGCCGGGAAGTGCTGGCCTTCGGCACCGCGGCTGGCGGGCTTCAGGTCCTGCAGGTGGCTGGCCAAAAGGCCGGGCCAGACGACGTCGATCTGGAACACGTCGATCTTGTCGGAGCCGGCGCCCAGCACCTGCTGGTACAGCGCGAGCCGCTCGCTGGCGTCGTTGGGCGTCGCGACGACCTGCACCTGGTTCCCGGTCTGTTTGGCCCAGGCCTCGGCCGAGCGTTTGCACAGCTCCAGCTCCTGGCCGACCGAGCCGCACGAGATCTTGATCGATGCGGCATGGCCGGCCGCGCCGGCTGTGGCCAGCGCGAGGGCGATGCCGGTTCGAATCCAGTGGCCCGGTGTGCGCATGGGGTGGGTCTCCTTGTGTCGTCGTTCGTTCGAAGCGCGCGGCAAGGAATGCTCCCGGCCTTCGCACTGGTCGCCATCTCACCCGGCCGGGATGAACGGCCGATTACGAATGTTGACCAACCGATGAAACACGCGGGGCGCCCGCCGCTGCCTCGTCGGCCGGCACGTCTCCCAAGGCCTGGCGCAGCGCCGGCGCGGCAAACGGTTTCTGCAGGAAAGGCACGCCCGCCGGCCAGGCCTGGCTAGGCGTCGCCGACAGCTCCGGCGGCAGGCCGGACATCAGCACCACCCGCAGCCCTTCCCGCCGGGCCGCGACGGTCTGCGCCAGCGTGAGGCCGCTCAGGCCGGCGCCGAGGCAGATGTCCGACAGCAGCACCGTCGCCCAGGGGCCGGCGCTGAGCAAGGCCTCGGCCTCGGCCACGTTGCAGGCGCCGCGCACCTCGGCGCCGGCGGCTTCCAGCTCTTCGGTCAGCGTCTGGCGCAGCGCCACGTCGTCGTCGACCAGCAGCACGCGGTGGCCGCGCAGGTCGGCTTGGCCGGACACGGCGCTGTCGCCGTCGGTGGGCGCTTCCGCGGGGCGCGACGCGGCCGGGAAACGCAAGGTCACGCAGGTGCCGGCGCCGGGCTGGCTGTTCAGCGTGATGTCGCCGCCGCTTTGCTTGACGAAGCCGTAGACGATCGACAAGCCCAGCCCACTGCCAACGCCGGCCGGCTTGGTGGTGAAGAACGGTTCGAAGACCTTCCGCGTCGTCGACTCGCTCATGCCGACGCCGGTATCGAGCACGCTCAGCTCGATGCCGTCGCGGCCGTCGTCGAGCGTGGTGCTGCGGCTTCGCACGGTCAGCGTGCCGCCGCCAGGCATCGCCGCGGCGCTGTTCATGACCAGGTTCAGCAATGCGTTCTCGAGCTGGCCGCGGTCGACCCGCACGCCACGCGCTTGCGCGCCCAGGTCCAACTGCACGACGGTCGCATCACCGGCGCTGTACTCGACCAGGTCGCGCATCTCCTCGACCATCTCGTCCACGGGCACCCACTCGGCCTGCAGCGGCTGGCGGCGGGCAAAGGCCAGCAGCCGCCGCACCAGACCGGCCGCCGAGCGGGCCGCGCGCTGCACCCGCGACCACTGCGCGTGCGCGCGCGGCGAGCCGGCGAGTTCGCTTTCCAGCAGCGCCAGCGTGCCCAGCATCGTGCCGAGGTAGTTGTTGAAATCGTGCGCAACACCGCCGGTCAGCTGGCCCAGCACCTCGAGCTTTTGCGCCTGGTGCAGCTGGCTTTCGATCGCGCGGCGCGTGGTCTGGTCGGTCGCCAGCGTGACGCTGCCGCCGCTGGCCATCGTGCGGGTACGCAGCTCGAGCAGCGTGCCGTTGGGCAGCTGCAGCTCCAGGTGGTCGTGTTTGGCCAGTGTGGCGGGGTCGGTGCCGGCCAGGGGCTGCGGCGTACCGGCTGGGGTGGTGCGCCAGGTCGTGTCGGCCGGCAGCGCGGCAAACAGGGCGGGTGCCGCCGCGCCGGCCGTCACCGTGATGCCATGCGGCGCCAGCAGATTGGCGAAGCGCCGGTTCCACAGCAGCAGGTGCTGGGCCGGGTCGAACACCGCCAGGCCGTCGGTCAGGCTTTCGTGCACCGCGTCCAGCAGCGCGCGCTGCTCACGCAGCTCGGCCACCAGGCGCTGGCGGGCCAGCACGTGGTCGCGAAAGACCTCGAAGCTGCGGGCCAGCGCGCCCAGTTCGTCGCGCCGGGCCGGGGCTGGTCGACGCGGCGCGGTGTCGCCTTCGGCCAGCCGCGTCATGCCGTCGGTCAAGGATTCGATTTCGGCCACCAGGGCGCCGACATAACGCGCGGCGCCGACCGCGATCGCGAGGCAACCGAAGGCGAGGATCAGCATCCAGCCTTCGCCGAAGCGCACCGCGCTGTGCACGCTGCGGCTGCGCTCGGCGGCGCTGCCGCGCAGCTCGGCGACATGGCGGCCGACCTCGGCGTTCAGCTCGTCGGCATTGGCGCGGGTGTCTTCGACCAGGTACTCGGTCGCGCGCTTGAGCGTCACCAGCCGCTGGCGCAATGCCAGCAGGCCATCGGTGGCGGCCAGCTCGGCCAGGGTGTTGGCCATGGGCGCCGGCAGCTGCGGCAGGGCGTGGCGCTGCCGCGCGGCCAGCAGCAAGGCCTCGGCATCGGCCTGGAAGCGGCCGACTTCGGCCGGATCCGGCGCGACGCTGCCCAGCACCAGCGTCGACCACAGCGCGGCGACCGCCGGGTCCAGCGGCTGCGGCGCGTCGCGGTGCAGCCGGATGCCGAGTTCGTTCAGCCGGCGCATCGCCGCTGACAGCTGGTCCTGCGTCGTCAGGCTGCGCTGCGTCAAGTCGACCAGCCCGGCCAGGTGGTGCGCGACGCCGTCACGCAGGTGCGGCAGCGCTTCACCCAGCGCCGGCGTCGGGCGCAGCCGCTCGGCCTGGGCCTGCACCTGTTCCAGCAGCGCCTGGGCCTCGTCGCGGGTCGAGGTCAGTTCCTCGGTCGACGCCGAGTCGCTCATCCGCCGCGCCAGCGCGGCCAGCCGGGTCGTGCGCTGCGCCAGTTCGAGCGCGAGCGAGATGTTGGGCAACAGGTCGTCTTCGACCCCGACCAGCGCCTGCTGGGTGCTGCGCATGCCGTACCAGCCGACGACGGCCAGGCCGATGGCGGCGACCAGCAGCACGCCAAAGGCCGCCAGCAGGCGCGTGCGCACCCGCTGGAGCGACCATTTGGAGAAACTCACACCCTTTGCACGTCCGCCGCGAAGGCGTAGCCCAGGCCGCGTTCGGTGCAGATGTAGCGCGGGTGCTTGGGGTTCGGTTCGATCTTGCGGCGCAAGCGCAGGATCAGCACGTCGATCGTCCTGTCGAAGACTTCGGTGTCGACGCTGCGGGTGTGCTCCAGCAGCTGGTCGCGTGACCAGACCCGGCGTGGCTGGCGCACGAAGGCTTCGAGCAGCCGGTACTCGGCCTGCGTCAGCGGGCAGGCGCTGCCGTCGACATGGCGCAGGTCGCGCTCGGCCACGTCGAGCAGCCAGTCGCCGAAGCGCAGCTGCTCGCCGCGCGGCGCGGCTGGCGGTTTCGGTGCCGCGGCCTCGTTGGCAGCCGGCGTGTCGGCCGCAGCGCCATGGCCATAGCGCCGCAGCACCGCGCGCACGCGGGCCACCAGCTCGCGCGGGCTGAACGGCTTGATCAGGAAGTCGTCGGCGGCCAGCTCCAGCAGCAACACGCGGTCGGTCTCGTCACTGCTGCCGCTGATCATGATGATCGGCGCGTCGCTGCGCTGGCGCAGCAGCCGGGCCAGCGTCAGCCCGTCCTCGGCCTGCAGCCGCAGGTCGAGCAGCAGCAGGTCGTAGCGTTGCGCGGCGAGCAGGCCACGCGCGGTGGCGCCGTCAGGCGCGCCGTCGGCTTCGAAGCCAGCCTTGCGCAGCACGTCCTGCAGCGAGGCCACCATGTCCGCCTCGTCGTCGACGACGAGGATGCGAGGTCTTGTCTCCACGGTCTCTCCACCGGCTCATGGGCCTGTGTGTGATGTCAGCTGTCTTTATCGTGCCGCGACGCGGCCGGGTCTTCGGTAGTAATACCAAAGCCCCCAGCGCCAGTGATTTCATTTGCGGATTTCAAATGTTTCAAGCGGGACTGGCCGATGCGGCGCTTGGGGCCCGGACGGCCGATCGACGATGACGGCGTCACGGGCTTCCATCTGGCCGGCCGGTGCCCGGCGCAGTAAGCGGCCACAGGCCCCGGCCAGCGGCGCAGCGAGGGCGTCGGGCCCTGGCCCCTGCCGTCTTTGTCACTGCACCTCGATCTTGCACAGCGCCCAGACGAACTTGACCCCTGCAGCCGCCGTCTGCAGTTCGGGCTGCTGGTCGCGCGGGTAGACGACGAACAGCGGGCCGTGCTTGGGATCGGTGAGGCGCTTGCCGTCTTTCGTGTGGGCGATCAGCGGGCCGTAGGTGGCCAGGTCCGTCAGCGGGATGTTCGCCGCGAAGCTGTCGTGCGCCACGGCGCGCAGCTTGGTTGCCGAGCTGTCGATACCGGCGACCTTCAGCACGTCGTCGATCGTCGGGCCGGCCCATTCGGCCACCGGCGACCAATCGACGCTGGTCTTGAGCTTCTTGCTGGGCAGCTTCAGCAACTCCGCTTCGCTGAAGCGGAAGCTTTGGCTGGCGCTGTCGGTGAAGCGCTTGATCTTGCCGCTGACGGTCAGGAAGCTGCCGGCCGGGCACTCCGGGTTGTCGACGGCGAGCGCAGCGCTCGACAGTCCCAGGCTCAACACCAGCGTCCACATCCCCTGCTTGGTCATGGCGTTTTCCCCGCGACCGGCCGATCCGGCGCGGCCGATTCTGTCACCCGGTCGCCAAAGCGCAGCGGCGAATGCGCCGCACCATCTGATTCCCTGGACTGTTTCAGCGTCCAGCGTGCTGCCTCAATGCGAATCCGCGCCGCTGCCTGCAGGCTGTGGTTGGGGTACTGTTTGCGACGGCTCGAACTTCTCCCATTTGGCGGCCTCTCGTTCGTTCTGATACTGGGCGTATTTCTTGTAGGCGATCCATCCGATGCTGGCTACCAGCAAGACAAGAACAAGAATAAGACGCTTCATTGGACTGGTGAACCTTGAGTCACAAGCAGGATGTTCGGCGACGGACTATCTCAGCTTCCACGACCGCGCAGGATGGTGACTCTAGCGATAGCAGCCGGTCTCGTGCCGACCCGCTTCTTCAACGGCGCGGTCTCATGGCGTGACCAGTCCTTCGCAGGCTGCGTAGCTGGTTGTTCCCCGTGGCCATTCGATCCGGTGCGTCCTAGGACTGAGGCGACGCGGGACCAAAACGCTGCAGCACCCGATAGCCACCCGCCGATTCGGCCAACACGTAGCCATCGTGGGCTGGCCAGTGCACCGGCCGCGGTGCGTGCCCATCGACCAGCGCAGCGCCACCAGCGTGGCGGGCCAGCGTCAGGTGGGGCCGGAACGGGCGCGGCTCGACAGGCAGGTTGAGCGCTTCCAGCGCTTCGGCCAAGGTGGCCTGCAGCGTGGCCAGCGCGGGCGGTGTTTCGGCCGGCCGCAACACCGCGATGCCGTGGTGCCAGCCTTCGAAGCCG
>Ga0307516_10000925_pt1 | contig 40381 bp, 35 predicted proteins | sample 19_EM_MG_FD_203310 | JGI IMG/M metagenome (GOLD analysis project Ga0307516, IMG submission 203310) | Populus trichocarpa ectomycorrhiza microbial communities from riparian zone in the Pacific Northwest, United States - 19_EM | ecosystem: Host-associated > Plants > Roots > Unclassified | place... | reverse complement strand
GGACCGCTCTCTATATATACATGCAGAAGAAAGCCCATTACCCATCACCGACTCGCCCAGATGCCCTGGGTAGCAACTTGTCACCTCCGGTCTAGATGTCGCCGGTGGCGGCTTGCCGCGTCACCAGGGGCGAATTGCCACCTCCGCCACCTGATGACTTCCGGACGCAACTGAGCGCCGCGGCCTCGGCGGGCCTAGGCTGGCCCTCGACCCATACATCTGACAGAGATCACCGACTGTCAGATGTATGGGTTGAGGGCCAGCCTAGGCCTGATCAGGCCATGGCGCTCAGTTTCATCCGGAAGTCATCAGGTGGCAGAGGTGGAAATTTGCCACTGGTGATGCAGCAGATCGCCAGTGGTGACATCCAAACCAGAGGTGGCAAGTTGCCATCAAGGGTATCTGGACCAGTCGATGATGAGCAATGGGCTTACTTCTGTATGTATATATAGAGACTGGTCCTCTCACTATGGTGAAAAAGATCAAGCAACGGAATTCCCACATACTCTATCACTCGAATATCTTTGACAGATTATGAGCCTGGATTGACACTTACTCAATCTATAACCTATCATTTTTCCGTATCTTCGTACCCAACCGAATTGCCTCCATATCCTTAAGTCTGAAATATGACACCGAATCAATACCATGACTGATTCCACAAATTATACCTGCAAGTACGGCTCAATACCTATCCTCAGTGCCAGTAACTACCATTCATGGAAGAACAATATCACAAACCTTCTGGCTATGGAAGACACTCTCGATATTGTCCTTGGTACTGAGCTTGCAACTGCTGCCAAATTAACAGCACAGGTTCGAGACTTCCGCAAAGAGTCGTGTTGAACTTTTGGAATGATTTGGTCGTCAACCGAACCCAGCATTTGAACCTTTCTCACTCGTCTTGGACATCGCGACCTGCACCAATCCTGAGAGGCCCTCAGAGAATGATATGATGTGACTGCCTCCCAGTCTGCACGTGTTGCCACACTTGCCCGTCTATACCCTACTATCATGAAGTCTGAGACTTCAGTGTCAAACTACATTTCCTCACTCTCGGACATCAGTCAGGATTTGGAAGGGACCCCAGATGAGATCACTGAGTGATACCTGATCATATATATCTTTGCGACCCTTCCTGAGGAATTAGCTAACATGATGGACATCCTCAAAAACTGACCGATCGAAGAACAAACCTTAAACTCTGTCTGTACAGTTCTAATCAAACACAAAACCGCACGAGCTCTCTGCAATACTATAACTGGCTCCAATCTGAACCTGGCTGGAACCTCCAGTAATGCTTTGACCGCAAATATCAATGATGGCAAACAGACAAACTGGAGGAAAAGGTAAACACTGAAGGAAGCCTTATGATCAAAAGCAAGTGGCTCCAAACACCAATGATTTCATATGCTACTACTGCATAAGGAAAGGTTACAAAGCTATTGACTGCCTAGTCAAGAAGAGAGCTGTTGACATGCATCCGCAAAAAATTTGAGAATTCTCCCAGTACTCCCATAGCTCCCGTAGCTTCCGTAAGTCCTGTAAGCTCCCGTAAGCGCAAAGTTATATTTTGCTCCTGTTGAGGGGTAGCGAGAAACATGATCTATTCTAGGAGGAGGAGCGGCTCCTCTTATAGGAGTGGTCCTCCACTAGCACTAGTCTGTGACTGTCTACGTAAACCCTTAGGGCTAGCCCGTGCCAAGCCCACACCAACTCTAGACAGCACGCTAGCCACTCCAGACCTAGCGTCTGTGATGCCCGGAATCATCCTCCTACAACCACTTCCCTCTCAAAAAAACAAGTGCCCTCTCCTGAACAAAAAACACAACGTGAAACAAAACAAAGCAACAACCAATTGCACACACGAAATTCATCCGAAAAGACAATGAAAGAAAGAAAGAAAGAAAGAAAGAAAAACAAGTAACAAAATACCCAGCCCCCAAAATACCACCAGTATACCCCCTCTCTTTGCCAACCTTTCCCGTCACTCACATTCCATCCAGCTGTATACCCGCAATCCGTTTGCAGCGTGGTATTCCCCAAGCAGCTCGTTGCTGCTACCTCTGAGATTCACGAGGGGTTCCCATGTCGCGTCTGTGTAGCTGACCCATTTGATGAGATATTCGAGGTCTCGAACCGTTGTGCCACAGTGCTCACGGATCAACTCAACTTCATATTTGATGGTGGTGGTGGACCGCAATGGAGGTGGCAGCAGATACTCACGTGTTCTGTCGACTCTAGATAGTTTGAGTCTGGCAACATTAAAGACCGGATGTAAACGTCAATGTGCTGGAATGTCGAGGACACAGGCATTCTCACCTGCCATCCTCAGGATCGTAAATGGTCCAGTGTATGGGTGTTGAAATTTTCGTGAGTTAGCACTGTCATTGGTGGTGGGGTTGATGTTGGCGTAACAAACCGGCAAAAGGCAGGTGTCAAGGAATACTGAATCGTCTATACGGAATGTATGTGGTTGTCAATGCTCATTTGCCTCCGTAACCATTGACAGGTGGGTTTCCTCCATTTGCTCGTGTAGCATCCACAAGATCTTGATGAGACGTCGCGCGTATTCTGTTCGCGGTCTCGATATCGCTGTCTGTGGTCCTGATGCCAACAGATCTAGTGGAAGTCTTGGAATATATCCAATATCCACCTCAAATGGTTACATTCCAATGGCCTTGTGTTTTGCCGCATTGTAGGTGCATTCCGCTAATGGTAACAAGCAGCTCCACTGCTCAGGAGACTTCAGCTGTACAATGTAGGCCTTTAAAAACATCTGTAGAGTGGCGTTTGCCTTTTCCGCCTGTCTGTCTGTCTGCGGATGGTATGCTGTGGACATTGGAAGCTTGATTCCGAGTTGCAAACCCAACGACTGCCAGAATGTGGTGATAAACCGAGTGTCTCGATCGGACACGATTGATACAGGCAGCCCCAGTGACTGTACATAACTGTTAATGAATGCAGTTGTGAGCTTTTCCGCTGTAAGCTCAGCTTTTTTAACAGGAATCCACCGTGCTCACTTCGTCAAGGGATCAATGATTGTTGCGACTGCATCGTATCCTGCCACAGACGTAGGGAGTTTGGTGACAAAATTGATATTCACGCGTTCTGAGCGTTCGAGTGGGATTGGCAGTGCCTGTAGGAGTCCGTATGGCCTGGCGTTCTTGTGCTTCACATGGTGGCAGATATCGTATCCGGTAATCTATTCTGCGATTGAGTCTGTCATCTTCAGCCAGTGGTATTGTGATCCAACTGCCACTGCTGTCTTTGCAGTACCGATATGCACTCCTCCAAGGATTGCATCATGAGCTTCACTGATCACATCTGATCTCAAGGACTTGGGAATGCACAGCTTTCCTCCAGAAGGCCTATGATATAACAGACCTTTCTTGAGTGTGTAGGCTTTCGCTCGTTCCTTGATGTGCCACCTCTGTTTTGTGTCCGTGTTTTTGTCGTCCTTTTCTGAGGGGTCACTCAGGTAGTCTACCACTGGGTTGAAAATCGCGTCTTCCTTGTAGCCATTTCGGACGTCATCCAGCCATTCAGTTGAAGCTGATAGCGTAGCTTGACACCATTGAGGTGCATTGGAGTAGGTATTGGATGTTCTTCCTGAGCGTAGGCAATCCAGCTGAGTGTGTCTGCTACCACATTTGCTGCACCTGGATAGTACTTGACTTTGTAGTCGTGTTGTTGGAGTTTATCCAGGTGATGCCACTGGCGGCCGTCCGCTTATTCTGGCCGAGAATGTACTGCAATACTGTGTGGTCGGTAAATATGGTAGTATGTCTGCATCTATGGACGTAGCAGACCCAGTGTTTCAGATTAACACTGATGGCAAGGAGTTCTCGGTCGTATGTTGGGTATCTCATTTCTACAGTGTGAAGTTGCCTTGAGAAGTAACCCAGAGGCCGCTCTACCAATCTTCCCTCAAACAATTGTTTTTGTGCCAGAACGCCTCTGATTGCAGTATCTGATGCATCAGTCCGCAGGATGAAGTCGGCATCTGGGTTCAGTGTTACCAAAACCGATGCTGACGTCAAGGCATGTTTTAGGTCTTCAAACTGATCTTCATGCTGGCGCATCTATATGAACTCATTTTTGGGTTTTGCTGCAAGGTTGCGTAGCAGGTGAGCTTGGTGGGCGAATTTTGGAACAAATTTTCTATAATACCCTGTCAACCCCAAGAATCCCTGAAGTTCTGTTGGTGTTTTAGGTATTGGCCAGTTGCGTACTGCTTTGACTTTCTTTTCTTCCATGTGGATTCCATGTCTGTTGACTCTAAATCCAATGAATGATGTTTTCAGTATGCCAAATACACATTTGGGTTCACTCAACCGCAGTCGTACATTCCGTTGTGCTTGTAGAATATCTTCCACATGTGCCTTCTGTTCAGCCAGTGTCTGGGAGAAGATCAAAATGTCGTCGAGATACACGATTGCATTTCGGCGATGGGGGTGCAGAATTCGGTGCATCATATACATGAATGCCGCTGGTACATTTGCCAGCCCGAATGGAATGACCTGGTATTCGTAGAACCCGTCCGGTGGTATAAATGTCGTTTTGTGGCAGTCATCTGGGAGCACCCACACCTGGTGGTATCCGCTTGCAAGGTCCAACTTGGTAAAAACCTTTGCACCGTGGGTTTGTCCAGTAGATCTTCAATGTATGGCCGAGGGTATCGATCTTTCGCCGTTATTTTGTTTAATCCACGGTAATCGACACACATCCGGAGTGTAGCGTCTGGCATTTTCACAAAGATTATTGGTGCTACGTAGCATGAGTGCGAGTGTGTCACCCATCCGTTGGCCAGTAACTTCTTAATCTGAACTTTGAATTCTCCCCTTTCTGACTGTGTCATCCAGTACGGTTGCTGGTGAGGAATTTTCGCTGTAGGGTTGGTACTGATACGGAATTCGTGCTTCCCAGGCGGCGGGACACCTTTTGGTAGCTGGAACAGATCATCAAAATCCTTCCTGATTTTGACTCTCCACTTCCCTAGATCCGCCAGAACAGACTGATCTTCACCGAATTCATTACCCACTTGACGCTCGCGAATGTCAAGCACAAATATCCTGTTGCCACTGTTCTTTGACATTGCATTTCTTGTTTCATCGGCGGATATAAGATTGATAGATGCTACTCGAGCCACAGCTACACAGTGGTTGCGAACCTCTCGGTAGTGGTCTTGGTGTGGCTGAAGTCCCATCAATGATAACTTGGGGACAAATGCGGGTCTTCCGTCTGTCAGTAGTGACCAATCAGTGTCCAACAGATGTAGAACGTTGTCAGCATTGACGAGATGGCGTGTTTTTGAGTGCCAATTTTTTCCAATAATAATGTCGTAGGCACCTTTCAGATCAAATACAGTATACCAGCCCGTAACATCTGCCTAATTCCCAGTGATACCCCATATTTGTCCTTTAAGCCAAACTTGGTATCGGTCTTCAGGAGGATGTTTGGTACCGGCAGTGATGATTGGCATATGGCCAGCGTGTCGCAGTGGTAGACCAAGCAGTCTTGTAAAGGCCGAGTCGATATAGCAGTGTGAGGTACCTGGGTATATGAGTGTGTAGGCTATGCGAGTTTTAGAACGAGAGGTTTGGACTTTAGCGTAAAAACGTAACAAATCACTTTTATCATCAATATTGTTCAGTATGACATTAAGGTTTGTCAAATAAAGTCTTGCTCCCTCCCGTTCCCCAGTTGGAGGATGCTCTGTCACTTCTCTCTTGTCTGGCCAACCTCCTTTGATGTACGCCCCAGACTTTGTCTCCGGATTGTCAACATTATCAAGATGCTTGCCTGGGACACACCAATTGGGTTGGCTGGTACAGTACTGTGACTGCTGAGTGGGTGGTGGATGTTGGGTCGGTTGATACTTCTGGGGTCCGTCGTGCCCTCCATGGTGTCCTTCTCGAGGCTTGAATTGCGATTGTATCTTTCCATCGACAATTGTATTTACTTCGTTATTTTCGGTGGGTTCAGGACTAGGACGGCACTTCCAGATGGCATTGGCAGAAATGGGAGAGTGTGAGTGGCGATGATATCCATCATGCCGGATAGTGTCATCTGGCTGCTGTTGCCAAGGATGTCTGTGATGCGTGCCTGCTGGGATATATCGTTTTGCATTGCATCCGGCAGCTTGATCAGGTATTCCTCCCAGAGTGGGTTTACCCTGGTAATGGTGAGTAACCCACCCAGAATGGTGATCAGTTCCAACGCTCTCTGGTTGAACGACAAAACCAGCTGGTGGCTGAACTTTAACGTATACCATTCGTGGCAGATTACCGAGATAGCCCAGTCTGGAACGTACTGGCGCTTGAAGAGGACCTTCATGGCATCCTTTGTGATATTGTAATTGTACTCCTTTGGAAGAATAGCATCCACATCCTGTTTTTTCATGCTGTTCTCGTACCAGTGGAACACCTTGGCTGTGAGAAAATGCCAGAAGGTGTTGATCTTCTGGTTGTCTTCGGATGCCCCTTGACAGACTGCTCCACCCTGTTGAATGAAGTGCTGAACGTCTTCAAGATATTGAGCGACAACCTCCATGTCCTGGGAACCATCAAATCTCTTTGGCTCATGCAGTATAATTTTTTGAATGATCAGGTTTTGGCTCAAGGTCCCAGCGTGTAGTTTTGTGACTTGTTCGCTAATGACCAAGAGGTGATCACAGTGCCACTTCCAGACTACCATCTCCACACAGGCTTCCCGGTGACTCTCGTACCACTGAGTATAGGCATTCAGGACCGCGTCAGCTAAACAGCTATAACTACTGAGTTTTTGTCGCGCGAGAGGTTCGCCTCACCAATCCACTTGAGTAGCTCGTCTGGCCCCAGCCAGAATTTCGGGGTGTTTGACATTGCTCGCTGTTTCGGCATGCCCTGTTTTGCTCTTTTGGAAATGCTTGCCGCGCTTGGGGAATGCCCACTGCGCTTTGGAAATGCTCGCCGTGCTTTGGAAATACTCACTGCGCTTTTGAAATGCTTGCCGTGCTTGTGTAATGCCCATCGCGCTTTGGAAATGCTCACTGTGCTTTAGAAATGCTCAGTGTTTCTGCCCGATGGACGGGTTATATAGGCAGTAGCTCAGCCCAGTGAACGGGTAGTTGAGACTGCTGGACCGGGTGTGTATACAGCGTGTGTGTACGGCATGTGAATACGGCTTGTGAATACGGTGTGTGAATTTTTTTTTTCTTTTTTTTGTTCATTCATTACTTGTGTGCGACCTCGCTACATCATGACGAGATTACAACTACCATTTCCCCGCCGCAAACCGTGCTCAGACGGCACCGTGCAAGAATCCCTTTGCCCTCCGCCCAGGCCTATCCCTCGAGGTAAAAAAAAAAAAACCCCATAGGAGAGACATAGGAAATTCGTAACCGTCCCCTACTCTGCCTCCGCTGATGCCATGAAGGTGGGGGTGAGGAGGAAGAGCGGGATACAGTGTGTGAATACGGTGTGTGAATATGGCGTGTGAGTATCTTTTTCTTGAAGGTCAGCGCACTATATGTGACTGGAAACAGCTTGGTGTGACGTAAGGTATGGCTTCCGAAACACCGGCCCCCACGCTTACCGCTCGCCGTGCCCTCCTGCAGCTACTTTTCACGTGAGAGTCCGTTTGCTGGGCCGTCCCGTATCTCGTTGTGCGGTTTCCTTGATTTCTCGATTTTCTCGTTGTCCTCACAAGATGTTGATGTTTTTGCACCCTCCTTCTGCTCGCTACTCGTCACACGGTGCAATAAAGAATGCTCGCCGCTGGTCGTATGGGGCAGGAAAATAAAGAATGCTCGCCGGTGGTCGTACGGGACAGAGAAAATAAAGTGTTGCTACCAGTTGAGGGGTAGCAAGAAACATGATCTATTCCAGGAGGAGGAGCTGCTCCTCTTATTGGAGGGGTCCTCCACTAGCGCTAGTCTGTGACTGTCTACCTAAGCCCTTAGGGCTAGCCCATGCCAAGCCACACCAACTCTAGACAGCATGCTAGCCACTCCAGGCCTAGCATCCCCAACGCCTGGAATCATCCTCCTACACCTGTAAGGATTTGGAAAAAAATAATTGCTTTTATTTAATCTGAAACCTCGAGAAAAGTAATTTAAAATTCTCAGATGTAAAAAAAGCAATATATTTCAACTTTTCATTTTTTTGCTGATATGAAAAAGACAAGGGAAGATAAGTGTGGAAAGTCAGAATCCGCACACTGAGTCACATCCGATGATACTATAGTATACAGCCTTCAAGACGGCAATGCCAAAAATGGCTGGAAATATCTCTAATACCAACAAGTGGATAATTGACTCAGGCGCTGTTCACTGTGACAGCACGTGCCAGCTAGGCCTCGACCCTGGGCATCGACTGGAATGTGGGCACTGACTGGACTGCACGAGGATGGAATGTGGAGTGACGCTGTGAGGGTGAGGGAATGTGGAGTGATGCCATGGGGGCGACAGATATCCTTAAAAGGAGCTGTCGCCTACTTCTTTCTTTGTTTCTTCCTTTTCCTTCCTTACACAACAACTTGTTTCCTTATTTCCCCCATAGAAGAATCTTAGGTCTTTCCTCATAACCCTCTTGTCCTTGTCCTGTCCTTATTGCATGTAGACCCCTCGCTGCACACCGTCCTTGTCCTTGCCCTGTCCTCATTACGCGCCGACCCCTCGCTGCATGCCATCCTTGCCCTTGTCCTGTCCCTGCTGCGCACCATCTGCTCGCTGCCTTCCTTCTCCTGCCGACCTTGTCCTTGTCCTACCTGAAGCCCAGCCAGCCCAGCCATTACACTTTGTTGTGTGAACCACTCTTCGGGTAGCAATCGACCAGCTGAGCGGAACTACTATTGTCACCCAAGATACCTTCCGGCAATGTTGAGGAAACCTCTCCCCCTCCCCCCCTGATCTACCATGAACTTTCAGCCACCGTTCAGTCCCAGCTGAATATCATCGTCGCTAGCACCACCTTCACTAATAATGCCACCCTTGAGGGCGCTTTCGGTCATATCAAGCAGTTGGCCAAGCTGATTTTGGACGCACCGAATGCTGTTCCCCAGTGGTACGCTGATGACCTGGGAGAGCAACTGGCTACTGCGATGCGAATCAACAACCGTTTGGCAACTCTTGAAGGCCATACGCAAGGAAAAGCCAACCGAATCTCAGATCCTTCTGTCTCTAAAGGAACCTGTGAAGGACTCGAAGGGTTCATTGCGCAGCTTCAGATTAAGCTGTTCAGTGACCCATCCCGCTACCCCACACTGGCACTATGTATGGATTACACGTTCAATTGTCTGGCAGGATGCACTCAGGCTCAAGTTCTCCCATTTGTTCAGAATGGTACCTTCCTCTTGAACGACTCCGACGATATCATCTGTATCCTGGAGAACGTCTTTGGGGCCCCAGACCCGGCCGCTACTGCTCGAAGCAGCTCTATTCTGTGAAGCAGGGAAAGAAGGAGTTCGTCGCATACTTCTCGGAGTTCCAGATGTTGGTGGCCAGACTGAATTGGGGAGAAGAGGCAAAGCTAGATACATTCAAGGAATGGAAGACGGCATTCTGGACGTGTTATGGGTTATTCGAATCCTTGGTTATGCCATTCGGGTTGACTAATGCACTGTCCAATTTCCAGGTACTTATAAACGACTTGCTCCATACCTACCTTGATGACTTCTTTACCGCATACCTTGACGACATCTTCATATACAGCAATACCTTGAAGGAGCACAAGGAACAGGTATATAAGGTGTTGAAAGCTTTGTCGCAGACAGAACTGCATCTGAAGCCAGAGAAATGTCATTATCACAAGCAGGAAGTGAAATATCTGGGATTCATCATCACCACCAAGGGAATCCGGATGGATCTGGAGAAGGTGTCCTGGGTCTTGGGTTGGGAAACCACAAAAAATGTTACATATGTCCAGTGCTTCCTTGGGTTCACCAACTTCTACAGATGGTTCATAAAAGATTACTCCAAAGTGGTAATGCCGTTGACCAGATTGACAAAAAAAGAGGAAGGCAAATACGCTCCATTCGTGTGGGGTTCAGAGCAGCAGGCAGCCTTCGATCTCCTCAAAAAAGCATTCACATCGGCCCCTATTCTTCGCCACTTTGACTACGACTGAGAAATAATAGTCAAAACTGACGCTTCAGACTATGTCTCGGCTGGTATTCTCTCCCAGTACGACGACGAGGGTGTCCTACATCTGGTCGCCTTTTACTCCAAGAAACACAGCCCTGCAGAATGCAATTATGAAATCTATGATGAGGAACTCATGGCAATCATCTGGGCTTTTGAGGAATGGAGGCCTCACTTGGAGGGTTCGCACCATCCAATCCAGGTTTTGAGCGATCATAAGAACCTGGAATACTTCATGAGCACAAAACTGTTGAACTGTCAACAGGCCCAATGGTCTGAATTCCTTTCCTGTTTTGACTTCAGGATAACATATCCGCCGCAAAAAGCAGGAGAAAAGCTGGACACCTTGACTCGGAGATAAGGAGATCTTCCTAAGGAGGGGGATGAAAGACTGCTTGCCAACCAGCATGCCGTTTTAAAACCTCAGAACCTGTTGGACTTACACCAGGATGGACGGATGGACGTGGTAGACTGCTTGCAGTTGCTGGCCAATGCTGTTCTGGATGCCAGACAGCCAGGCGCCGGATGGATAGACCTTCCAAGTGCTAAACGGATCATTGCCGGAGAGCCAGATGCCAGACGGATGGATGTTCTGGGTTCCGAACGGATCGATGTTCTGAACGCTGGGTGGATATCCACCCTACTCACCAAAGCCTACCAAGTCGACCCATTTCCAGAGCGGAAACTGGGATTAATCCGGAATGGTACCAGGCAATGCAAGGAAATATTGTTAACCGACTGCAAGGAAGGAGATATCAGGTTGATCTACCGGGATTGCATCTATGCAGCAGACCATGTACCACTTCGGCTTCGACTACTGCAGGACCATCATGACCCTCCTGCTGTGGGTCACCCAGGACATGCCAAAACGCTGGAATTGATCGCAAGAAGGTACTACTGGCCGTCAATGAGGAAGGATGTCGATCGTTTCGTACAGAACTGCCATGTCTGCCGCCGAACAAGGTCTACACACCATACACTGTATGGAATCCTACGACTGTTCTTGGTACCAGAAAGGCCATAGCAATACATCTCTGAGGACTTTGTTACAGACCTACCGTGATCAAAAGGATTCGATGCCATTTGCGTGGTGGTCGATCGCCTGAGCAAACAGTGGCATCTTATCTCCTGTACGACTATGATTACTGGGGAAGGATTAGTGAACCTCTTTTGCAATAATATCTTCTACGACTACAGACTGCCAGAGACGATCATATCCAATAGAGGGCACCGATTGGCATCCCGCTTCTACAGACGCCTCTGTTCTTGTCTTAAGATTGATCCACGCCTCTCTACCGCTTTTCATCCTCAGACTGATGGACAAACCGAATTGGTGAACGTAGTGGTGGAACAACACCTGAGGGCTAATGTCACCTATCTGCAGGACGATTGGGTGGACTATCTGTTTCTGGAGGAATTTGCAGGCAACAACCAGGTATCCGACTCCACCTTGCTGTTGCCGTTCTTCATCAACCTTGGGTACCCTCCGGGTTATGACTTCGAGTTGGATATACGAGTGGATGCCCCCAAGGAGAGAGAAGCTCAGACAGTAGCAGAACAACTGGAACGCATCCACAAAGTTGCCAGGGTGGAGATGCGATACGCCCAGATGCGGCAGGCAGATGGTGCTGACCGTCACCGTATTCCCCCCCCCCGCTTTCCAACCAGGCGATTTGGTTTGGATTGACGGAAGAAACTGGTGAACTGCATGCCCGAGCCGGAAGTTGGAAAATAAACACCATGGACTATACCGCGTCATCCGAACTATAGGAACCCATACCTATGAGCTGGATATACCAGCAACAATCCAGAAACACCGAATATTCCCAGTTTCGCTCCTGCATATGGCAGCTGAAGACCCGCTGCCTGGCCAGGTGATGCCACCACCACTTCCAGTGATCGTCGAGGGAGAAGAGGAATGGGAGGTGGAGGAAATTCTGGATAGCAGGAGGATGCAAGGTCGGTTGCAATACTTGGTAAAGTGGAGGGTATTTGCCGATCCAACGTGGTAACCCAAGGAGAACCTAACTGAGGTGGAAGCTGTTAACACATACCATGAACGATACCTAGAACGGCCCACACCCATACGAGCCGCTCTCATAGGAACTCGAGCCTAATGGGGGGCTACTGTCACGGTACTTGCCAGCTAGGCCTCGACCCTGGGCACCGACTGAAATGTGGGTGCCGACTAGATTGCGCGAGGATGGAATATAGAGTGATGCCGTGAGGGTAAGGGAATGTGGAGAGATGCCGTGGGGGTGACGGATATCCTTAAAAGGAGCCGTCGCCCACTTCTTTCTTTCTTTCTTCCTTTTCCTTCCTCACGCAACAACTTGTTTCCTTGTTTCCCCCATAGAAGAATCTTAGTTCATTCTACACAACTCTCTTGTACTTGTCCTATCCTCGTTGCGCACCGACCCCTCGCTGCGCACCATCCTTGTCCTTGCCCTGTCCTCATTGCACGCCAACCCCTTGCTGCGCGCCGTCCTTTCCCTTGTCCTGTCCCTGCTGCGCACCGTCTGCTCGCTGCTGTCCTTGTCCTGCCGACCTCGTCCTTGTCCTGCTACCCGAAGCCCAGCCAGCCCAGCCGTTACACTCACCATATCTCACCAAATCTGACAGGCCATCAAGAATACCATCCACTTGAGCAGTTCCTTGAAGTTGCATCAGCTGATTCTGTTAGTCTTGTAATAGGTGCTGGGAGAATCAACCTCCAACTCACATGCAGGATTATTCTAAGGGTGGAAGTATTATACATCCCTGACTTTGGAACCTCCTTACTTTCAATGCCACAGCCTAATGAAGATGGCTATGATGTTATCTTATGCTCCAGAACTGCAACTGCCTTTATCACCTCGGATACCCTTACTGAACAACCCCTTAGGAGACACCCTGCTGGATTGCTATCCTATAATCTGCTAGGAAGTTCGATCAGAGCACAGTCACACATTGGAAATGCATACTCAAGGTGTCAATCAGATTCTGCAGATTCGAACAAGTCACCACCTGCCTCACTAAATTGGAACTTGGCCCCTGGTGCATCAGTTCCTTGTAGGGGGATGATTCTGGGCACTGCGGACGCTACGCCTAGAGTGGCTAGCGTGGTCACTAGCGTGGCTTCTAGAGTTTGTGGGACTTGGCACATGGCTGCCCTAGGGGCTTTTGTAGACAGACAGTCACACACGAGCGCTAGTGGAGGACCCCTCCTCTAAGAGGAGCGGCTCCTCCTCCTGGAATAGATTATGTTTCTCATGACCCCTCAACTGGTAGCAACACTTTATTTTCTCTGCCCCGTACGGCCAGCCGCGAGCATTCTTTATTATCCCTGCCCCGTATGACCAGCGGCGAGCATTCTTTATTGTACCGTGTAACAAGCGGTGAGTAGAAGAAGGACGCAGAAACATCAAGATCCCGAGAGGACAATGAGAAAATCGAGAAAACGAGGAAACCGAGCGATAAGACACGGGACAGCCCAGTGAACGGACTCTCGCGTGAAAAGTAGCTGCGGGAGGGTGCTGCGAGCGGTAAGTGCGGGGGCCGGTATTTCAGGGCCCATACCTTACATCTCACCAAGCTGTTTCCAGTCACATATAGTGTGCTGACCTTCAAGAAAAAGATATTCACATGCCGTACACACATGCCGTACACACACGCCGTACACACACGCCGTACACACACGCCGTTCAGCAGTCTCAACTACCCGTTCACCAGGCTAAGCCACTGCCTATATAACCAGTGCATCGGGCAGAAACGCTGAGCATTTCCAAAGCGTGGCGAGCATTTCCAACACGCGGCGAGCATTTCAAAAGCACGGTGAGCATTTCAAAAGCGCGATGGGCATTCCCCAAGCGCGGCGGTCGTACACACACATGCTGTACACACACGCCGACCAGTTCATCGGGCGGATCGGGAAGAATTTGAGCTAATCGAGCGTATTCGGGAAGAAATCGAACGCCGTATTCACACGCCGTACACACACACCGTCCAGCAGTCTCAACTACCCATTCACCATGCTGAGCTACTGCCTATATAACCCGTGCATTGGGCAGAAGTGCTGAGTATTTTCAAAGCGCAGCGAAAAAAACAAGGCATGCCGAAACAGTGAGCAATGTCAAACACCCCGAAACTCTGGCTGTAGCCGGGCAAGCTACCTAAGTAGATTGGTGAAGCGAACCTCTCACGTGATGAAAACGCGGTAGTCATAGCTGTTTCAGCCGAAGCGGTCCTAAATACCTATACCCAGTGGTACGACAGCCATCGGGAGTCTTCTGTGAAGATTGTGGATCTGGCGGCACTGGAGCACCGACTTTGAAAGGCAGAGGAGGAGATGGTGGTTTGGAAGCAGCACTGTGATCGCCTCTTTACCATCAGCGAACAAACCGCAAAACTACAAGATAGGGCCCCGAGCCAAAACCTGATCGTTCAAAAAATCAACCTGCATGAGCCAAAGAGGTTTGATGGTTCCCAGGACTTGGAGGTTGTCGCTCAATTTCTCGAAGACGTGTAGCAGTACGTTCGACAGGGCGGAACAGTCTGTCAAAAAGTGTCCGAAGGCAATCAGAAGATCAACACCTTCTGGCATTTTCTCACCGCCAAAGTGTTCCACTGGTTGAAGAACGGCATGAAGAAGCAGGGTGTGGATACTATCCCACCAAAGGATTACAACTACAATACCACATGGGATGCCGTGAAGGTTGTCTTCAAGCGCCAGTACGTTCCGGAATGGGCTATTTCGGTAATCCGCCGCGAATGGTATGCTTTGAAGTTCAATTACCCACAGGTTTTGAAGTTCAACCAGCGAGCATTGGAGCTGATCACCATTCTAGGGGAGTCGCTCACCATTACGAGGGAAAATCCACTGTGGGAGGAATACCTGATCAAGCTGCCAGAAGCAATGCAAAACGATATATCCCGGCAGATACGCCTTATGGATATACTCGGTGGCAATAGTCAGAAGCAGATGATGCTGTCCGGGATGATGGATATCATTGCCACACGAACTCTGCTGTTTATGTTGATTGTGTCCGGTAGCGTCACCCCGGCCCAATCCCCAGCCAGGCCTCCCACCGCGCACGGCGACCCGATGGACTTCGGTATTATCGAGAATGACGAACTGAATGCGGTTGTCAACGGAAAGATACAGAGTCACCGTTGCCTTGGGTTCGGTCACATCGTACGCCAATGCGGCACTCCAGCCACGAATAACCATACAGTGCAATTCAAGCCTTGAGGAGGATGTAAGGGAGGGCATGAAGGACTCCAGAAGCATCATCCACCCCACCATCCGCCACCTATGCAACAGTCACCGTACCATCAGTCATCCCACCAGCTGCCACCTATTCGACAGCCACCGTACCGTACCAACCAACCGAATTGGCTTGCACTGGTCAAGCGCGTCAACAATGTCGACGACCTGGAGGCAAGATCCGGTGTGTACTTCGATGGAGGTTGGTCAGAGGAGGGAACGCCGGTTGAAAATGGAGAATTGACGGACTTGTTGGATTTGGGTGGATCAGATTGGGATAAGACCAGTAAGTTGGCACATAGCGAGGGAAAAGGGGCTCAGTAGGAGTGACAGAGCGTCCTCCTACTAGAGAACGAGAGGTGGCAAGACTTTATTTGACAAACCTTAATGTTATACGGAAGAACATTAATGATAAAAGTGATTTGTTATGTTTTTACGCTAAAGTCCAAACCTCCAATTCCAAAACTCACTCAGCCTACACCATAATGGACCCATGTGCATCCCACTGTTATATCGACACCACTTTTGCACGGCAGCTCGGCTTACCTTTTCGACATTCTGGCCGTATGACAATCGTCACGGCCGGAACCAAACACCCTCCCCAGGATAGATACCAGGTCTGGCTTAACAGACGTATACGGGGCAGCACGGTGAACTACATAGATGTTACCGGTTGGTACACTGTGTTTGATCTTAAGGGTGCCTACGACATTATTATTGGAAAAAATTGGCACTCGAGAACGCGCCATTTAGTGGATTCTGACAACATCTTGCACCTGTTGGATGCGGACTGGTTTTTACTGATGGACGGTCGACCGGCATTCATTCCCAGGCTTTCCTTAAAAGGACTACGACCTCACAAGGGCCACTACCGGGAAGTTCACAACCACTGCGAAGTGGTACCTCAAGCGGCATCCATCAACCTGATTTCCGCAAACGAGACATGACGGGCAATGACAAAATCCAGTGGTGACAGGATATTTGTGATTGACATCCGTGAACGACGGGTGGGCGAGGAATTCGGTGAGGATGAATCCGTTTTGGTGGATCTGCAGAAGTAGAGAGTCCAAATCTGTCAGGACTTTGACGATCTCTTTCAGCTACCACGTGGCGTTCCACCACCTGGAGAACATGATTTCGGTATCCATACTGATCCGACAGCAAAAATTCCACACAGCCAGCCATACCGAATGACACAGTCCAAGAGGAAGGAATTCGAGATACAGATTAAGAAGTTGCTTGCAAACGGGTGGGTGACAGACTCACATTCACGTTAGGCAGCACCGATAATCTTTGTGAAAAAGCCAGACGCCACGCTCCAAATGTGTGTCAATTACCGTGGGTTGAACGTAATAACAGCTAAAGACCAGTACCCTTTGCAGTACATTGAGGATTTGCTGGATAAGCTTCACGGAGCACGGGTTTTCACCAAACTGGACTTGGCTAGCGGATACCAACAGGTACGGGTGCATTCAGATGACTGCCACAAGACCACATTCATAGTGCTGGATGGATTCTACGAGTATAAGGTTATTCCGTTTGGACTTGCAAACGCACCAGCCACTTTCATGTGTATGATGCACAAGATATTACATCCACACCGCCGAAACGTAATCGTATACCTCGACGACGTGCTCATCTTTTCAAGAACGCTAGCAGAACATAAGGCACATGTGGAAGGTGTGCTGCAAGCATTACGGAACGCATGTTTGCATCTGAGTGAGGCCAAATACGTGTTTGGTACTCTGGAAACGTTGTTTGTCGGTTTCAGAGTGAATAAACACAGTATTCACAGCGAGGAGAAGAAGGTCAGAGCAGTACAGTATTGGCCAATGCCCAGGATGCCTACGGAACTTCGCAGTTTCCTTGGTTTAGTGGGTTACTACAGGAAATTCGTTCCGAAATTTGCTCACCGGGCCCATCTGCTATATGACCTTGCCGCAAAGCCCAGGAACGACTACATGTGGACCAGTCAACACGGGGAGCAGTTCGGAGACCTCAAGCAGGCACTGATATCTGCACCGGTCCTGGTAACGCTGGATCCAGAAGGCGATTTCATCCTACGAACCAATACCTCGGACACGGCTATTGGAGGTGTTTTGGCTCAAAAACAGCTGTTTGAAGGAAGATTGGTAGAGTGGCCACTGGGATATTTCTCAAGGAAACTTCAAGCAGTTGAGACGAGATATCCAGCATATGACCAGGAACTTCTTGCGATCAGCACAAACTTGGAACATTGGGCCTGCTACATCCACGGTCAAAAATGCACCACCATTTATACGGATCACACATCGTTGCAACATATTCTGGCGCAGAATAAGCTGACAAGCTGTCAGTGGAGTCATCTTGACAGGCTCCAACAGCACGATTACAAGGTAAAGTACTTTCCTGGAGTGGCGAACGTGGTGGCAGACGCGCTCAGCTGGATTGCCTACACTCAGGGAGGGCAGTCAGAAGTCGAGCAGCCAAAAGCCGATCCGCAGCACCTCAACATCGTCGAGATGCGTGTATTAGCCTCAACCGAGTGGCTAAAGGATGTGCGAAATCGCCTCGCAGAAGACGCGATTTTTGGCCCCGTTCTACAATATCTGAGCAATACCGACGAAAAGGAGAACAAAAAGGCAAGCTCAAAACAGACTTGTCATATTCAGGAATGAGCAAAGTCGTACACACTCGAAGAAGGCCTTCTGTTCCATAAGCCGTCAGGCGGAAAGCTGTGTATTCCGAAGTCCATGAGAGCAGATGTGGTTTAGGAAGCACACGATGCTATTCTGGGCGGCAGACATAGTGGTATCGCAAAAACAGCAGCAGCGGTCGGTTCATGGTATTACTGGCCAAAGTTGACAGATTCAATCGCCGAATGGATTGCCGGATGTGACGTATGCCACCAAATCAAACACAAGAATGCCAGGCCATATGGACTTCTACAGCTGCTACCGATTCCACTTGAACGGGCCGAACGAGTGAATATTGATTTTGTCACCAAGTTGCTAACATCGGAAGCCGGCCACGATGCAGTAGCGACAATTATCGATCCCCTAACGAAGCGAGCACAGTGGATTCCCATTAAAAAAGCCGATCTCAACGCAGAGAAGTTTGCGACAGCATTCATCAACGGTTATGTACGGTCACGGGGGCTGCCTGTATCGATTGTATCCGACTGGGATACCCGGTTTACCTCCGGCTTTGGGCAATCGTTGTGTTCACAACTCGGAATCAGGCTTCAGATGTCTACAGCATACCATCCGCAATCGGACGGCCAGGTGGAAAAGGCGAATGCCACTCTGGAAATGTTTTTGAAGGCATATATAGTGCAACTCAAATCCCCCAAGCAGTGGAGCTGTTTGTTGCCGCTGGCAGAGTTTACCTACAATACGGCAAAGCATAAGGCTATAGGCATGTCACCATTCGAAGCAGATATTGGATACATTCTGAGACTTCCACTAGATCTGTTGGCACCAGGACCACAGATGCCGATATCGAGACTGGGAATGGAATATGCAGAACACCTCGTCAAGATCCTACAAATGCTTCGAGAGGGAATGGAAGAAACCCCGCTGACAATGGTGTCGGAAGCGAACGAGCATCGCCAGCCGCACCCATTTCGGGTAGGCGTTTAGGTATTCCTGGACACCCGTTTGCTGCCAGTCAGCTACGCCAATGTCAATTCCACTGCCAACGACAACGTCAACTCGCAAAAGTTTCAACATCTGTACGCCAGTCGGTTTACGATCCTGAAGTCTGCCGGTGAGAATACGTTTGTTCTTGACATCCCAGTGCACTGGCGCTTAGACTCAGTCTTCAACATCGCAAGCCTCAAACTGTCGAAGGTCAACAAAACCCGTGAACACCCACCCCTGCCACCGCTACGCTCCACTGCTACCGTCGAGTACGAGGTTGAGTCGATCTGCAAGCACACAGGCACCACGGTTCGAGATCTCGAATATCAAGTCAAATGGGTCGGCTACGCTAACCCTACATGGGAACCGCTGGCGAACCTGAGAGGCAGCAGCAACGAGCTGCTGGGTGAATACCACACTGCAAATGGCCTACGAGTCTACCGGTGGATGGAACGGGAGTGACAGGAGGTGTAGGTGATGTGGGGTGGGCCGGGTATATTTTGCTGTTTTCGGTTGCGTTGGAGTGCACTTTGTTACGTTCGGTGCGTATTTACGTTGTGATCGCCACTATTGTTATAAGTTGTGTTTGTTGATTTTTCTTTTGGGGGGATGGTGCTTGTGTTATTGAGAGGGAGATGGTTGTAGGGGGATGATTCTGGGCCCCACGGATGCTACGCCTCGAGTGGCTAGCGTGGTCACTAGCGTGGCTTCTAGAGTTTGTGGGACTTGGCACATGGCTGCCCTAGGGGGTTTTGTAGACAGACAGTCACACACTAGCGCTAGTGGAGGACCCCTCCTTTAAGAGGAGCGGCTCCTCCTCCTGGAATAGATCATGTTTCTCACAACCCCTCATTCCTCCTACAAAATGAGAAGATATCCAAATAAGCTATCAACGTTTAGCACACCTCAATTTTGCTAATATCTGGAAACTGCTGCCAAAACAGTCATACATCGAGAAGGAATCCACCAACCCAGCTACGTTCAACATTTGCATCAAGAAGAATGCCAAGGAAAAGTTTCAAAGGAAGGTACCAGCTTGCAGAGTGAGTAAGCCACGGGAACTGATTCACTCCAACATGTGTGGGCCAATCGGTACAGCATCACAGTCAGATGCTAGTCCTACATACTATATATTGACGACTTCAGCCAGTACAGCTGGGTATGATTTCTCCGTTCCAAAGCATCGTCTGAAGTCGACAAAGTCTTTAGAGACTTCAAAACTTTGGTCAAATAGCAGCTACGACACTAGATTACCAGTTTCCGATGTGACAATGGGAAAGGAGAGTACAACAACGAAGTCTTTCCATCAATCCTCTCACAATACGGTATTACATTCGATCCTTCACCACCATAATTGCAGCATCAGAACAGTGTATCGGAAAGGATGATTCAGACTTACAATGTAAAGGCTTGTGCAATACTACTTGACAGCTGCTTCCCAGCAAGTATGTGGGCAGAAGCCATCTCCATGGCCAACTAATTACATGCTCGAAGTCGCACCTCATCGAATAACAGCATGACTCTATACGAGAAACTCTTTGGAAGAAAACCAGAAGTTGGTCACCTACGACATTTCAGATGCAAAGCCTACAAAACACTTTCAGCCCCCCACAGAAGCAAGTTTGGCACTCACACTGATACACTGTTTATGATTGGCTATGTGCATGACAGTACAACTATCTGGCATTTCTGGGATCCACGCTGGAGGCAGGCGATCCAGGCGTCTAATGTCACCTTCATCAAAGCTGCCAAGACAACTGAACTCGAGCTCGTCATTGACACCTCAGCGTGTGAACTTGGTATCTCAGATGGAGGTCCTGGCAATAAGGAGGGTGGACATGGACTCATTGTCTCGAATGGACCTGGACTCGTCCCAAATAGACACTGCACCTCAGATGGAGTTGACGTCTCGGCGTGTGAACTCGGTATCTCAGATAGAGGTCCTGGCAATAAAGAGGGTGGATGTGGACTCATCACCCTGAATGGATGTGGACTCATACCAAATGGACTCAGCAGCTCAGATGGAGTCAACGCCTTGATGTGTGACCTCGGAGTCTTGGATGGAGGTCCTGACAATAAAGAGGGCAGACATGGACTCATCGCTCTGAACTGTCGTGGACTCTTTCCAGTTGACTTGGAAGGAAACCAAGTTTCTACATAGACTACCTACCAGTATGATCTTTGGAAAAGACCTAGAGTGGTCATTTACCAGATCTGGGTGGAAGAGGAACCAATGGATTTTGCAGATTTGGTGTCCTACCAAGCAGCCATCAAACATCCGAGGCTCAGCCAGCAATGGTCAGATGCTGTTGGCAAGAAACTCAGATCTTTGGCTGAAAACTCAACCTGGGACTATGTCAGGCTGGAAGATATTCCAGTCGGAGTCACACACATTAGCTCCAAGTGGGTCTTTAAGACCAAGGAGTTACCTGGAGATGGCATACAGTACAAGGCCAGGCTTGATATCTGAGGATTTGAACAACAGCCAGGTGTTGACTTTGATGAGACTTTTGCTCCAGTTGCAAAGTTGCAAAGTTTACAGATGATGCTAGCCCTTGCTGCTATCCATGACTGGGAAATCGATCAAATGAATGTTGTCACTACCTTTCTGAATCCCCAGATCAATGGTGATGATTACATGGTGATACCGCAAGGGATTAAGTCTGGCAGCTCCCAAGTATGCAAGCTAAGGAAGTTGCTTAGAGACTTAAGCAGGCCCCCCATCTCTGGTACAAGCATATTGATCAGTTTGTCACATCTCTTGATGTGAAATGATATGAGTACGATCCGAACGTCTATCTCTGAACAAGCATTACCCTAGCCAATTGAACCAATACTCTGTTAGCTATCTGGAAATCCAAGAAGTTGGCTGATACTCCAATCATTCTATTGTTATATGTCGATTATGTGCTGCTCTTCACTCCTTCAGCCGACCGAGTTACCACACTCAAAAATCTTCTCCACATATAGTACAAGATGATGGATCTTGGACCAGTTCGATGTTTTCTTGGTATTGAGATTAAACGCGATGGGCCAAGATGGACCTTGCAGATCCACCAACAGCGAGCTGTTCAGAAACTGCTAGCAACTTTTGGGTTTTCGCAATGCAATGGCCACTGGACCCACATCCTATGGGAAGTAAGCTCCAGAGACTGGATCCGGACTCAGACTCAGAAAAGACATCTGTAAATGCTGGACAATCTCTAGTTGATTCGGACAGCAAATGATGATATCAGTCAATGGTTGGAAGTCTGATGTGGCTTATGCTGTACACTTGACCGGATCTTGCATTTACTGTCTCTATACTCAGCAAGTTCAACGATAAACCTACTACAGAGTACTTGGCTGCAGCCACCTATACGCTATGATATCGATATAATACGGCAAACCTTGGTATCCAGTACAATGCACAAAACTTGAATATACCTATTGGCTATACCGACTCAGACTTTGCTGGGGATCCCAATAACTGAAAGTCAACATCCAGCTATATCTTCATGCTAGCTGGTGGAGTGGTTTCTTGGCGCACCCAGAAGCAGCCCCTGGTAGCCTTTTCCACTGTGGAAGCTGAGTATATAGTTGCATCCGATGTAGCAAAGGAAGCCATTTGGATCCAATCCCTATACTCCCAAGTCCTATATGGCCAGACACTATACCAGCATATCAACCACTGCCCACACTGTCTATGCCCTAATGACAACTCTCAGGCTCAGTCTGTTGAGCCTCAAGAAATCTTTGTTGAGAACCAAGGCACAATTAAACTAGCAAAGAACCCGAAGTTTCACAAGCGCACCAATCACATCAGTGTCCGGTTCCACTTTACCGTGATGCCTGTGAGAGAAAGGCTATCAAGATGACATACCTATCAACATCTGACATACTCTGTGACATCATGACAAAGAACCTTCCCTGGGAAACACAGTGGAAGCACGTACATGGACTAGGACCTGTATGTCAAGATACAGGGTAAGCCTCCAGCGAGACTGAGGCAGGTGGAGGAAAGTGGCAAAAGCAGTTCAAATGAGTTTCTCCCATATACACCTCTCTTTCTCTCACCTCTTTCTTTTCTTTGAAGGATGCACTCTTTCTCCTATGTCCGTGGTTTTCCCTCTGTGGGTTTTTTATATGGGTACGAGTTTTAATAAGACATTTGAGAACTCAGATTTTCACTGTCATTTTTCTTTCTGCTGCTGCTTGTCACACTTTGAATCTTCACAGTTATTCTCTGCTACTCTTCCGTACGAGGGAAAGTGTCAGATGTATGGGTTGAGAGCCAGCCTAGGCCTGGTGAGGCTGTGGCACTCAGTTGTGTCTGGAAGTCATCAGGTGGCAGAGGTGGCAATTCGCCACTGGTGATGTGGCAGGTCACCACCGGTGACATCCAGACTGGAGGTGGCAAGTTGCCACCCAGGGTATCTGGACGAGTTGGTGATGAGTAATGGGCTTACTTCTGCATGTATTTAGAGAGCAGTCCTCTCGCTATGGTGAAAAAGATCAAGCAATTGAATTTCTACATACACTATCACTTGAATATCTTTGACACCAACAATGCTATGATCCATCACCTACTCAACTTCGTGGGAATCCGATTCAGTGAGGCCACCCACATGCTTTGGAAACAGCTAAATAAAGGGACAGACACTCTTCAAGAAACCATTGACAAACTCTGTGAGTACGAACAGAATAAGCTAACCCATGAGATAAACGACCCTAGCAATAACACCTCTGGGGCACTCCTCTACTTCCATGGTGGTGGAAAAAAACTCCTCTGCCAATACTCCAAGAAGAAGGGTTACCATATCTCTGACTGTTGCAAGAAAAAGTTGCAAGAATCCCAGAAGAAGTTCTCCGGCAATCCCACCCACACTAGAAAGGATACTGGACAAACAGCTGGCAAGAAGCACTCCTGGGACAAGATCAAGTGCTGGCATTGCTGTGAAACTAGCCATATGGAGAAGGATTGCACTCTGAAGAAAAGTTTGGATGAGCTCAAAGCCATCCAGAATCAGATTCGTTTTGGTAAAAAAGAAAGTAAAATGGTGGCAAATGGTGATAATACCAAACAATCCCTTGTTTTCCAGTCGAATCTAGATTGACTAACAGACACTGTCACAGGCTGAGCCCTACTCACATCAGGCTGATTAAGGAATAGCGAGAACCATGTCCATTCTAAAGAGGGGAGCACAGGACACTTATACGAGTGTCTGTCTACTAGCACTAGTGTATGACTGTCTATCTTCAGAAGCCCTTAGGGCAGCCATGTGCTAAGGGTCACAAACTCAAGAAGCCATGCTAGCGGCCATGCTAGCCACTCTAGACGTGGCGTCCGCGACGTCCGGAATCCTCCTCCTACAACCACTTCCCTCTCAATAAAACAAGTACCGCCCCTAAACAACTAAAAAAAACAAAAAAACAACGACAAACCCAACTTATAACAATAACCACTCCCACAATGCTCAGCTGACACTCCCTGTCACTCCCTTTCCATCCACAGGTAGACTCGCAAGCCATTCGCAGAGTGGTATTCACCTAGCAGCTTGTTGCTCCTGCCCCTCAGATTCGCCAGTGGTTCCCACCTAGGGTCAACGTAACCGACCCATTTGACCAAATATTCAAGGTCTCGAACTGTGGTACCTCTGCGCTCGCGGATCAACTCAACCTCGTACTCGATGGTAGCAGTGGAGCTTAGCGGTGTTGGGGCCAGGTGTTCACAGGTTGTGTCAAGTGTTGACAACTTGAGTCGTACGACGTTGAAAAGTGGATGTAAGTGCCAGTGCTCCAGGATGTCGAGAACGAAAGCATTCTCACTGGCTGACTTTCAGATTGTAAACGGACTGGAATACGGATGTTGAAACTTTCGCGAATTGGCGCTGTCATTGGCTGTGGAATTGACATTGGCGTGGCCGACTGGCAGTAAATGGGTGTCCAGGAATACTGAATTGCCTATCCGAAACGGGTGCAGCTGCCGATGCTCATTCACTTCAGTCACCATTGTCAATTGGACCTCTTCGATTTGCTCTCAAAGCATCCGTAGGATCTTGACGAGCCGTTCTGTGTATTCCGTTCAGGGTCTCGAATTTGGCATCCATAGACCTGGTGCCAGTAAATCGAGTGGGAGCCTCGGAATGTATCTGATATCCACCTCAAATGGCGATATTCCTATAGCCTAGGGCTTGGCCACGTTGTTAGTGAACTCTGCCAACGGTAACAACCAGCTCCACTGCTTGGGGGATTTGAGTTGCGATATATAGGTCTTCAAAAACATTTTCAGTGTGGCATTCGCCTTTTTTGCTTGACCGTCGGACTGCGGATGGTATGCTGTAGACATCCGGAGTTTAATCCCGAGTTGTGAACACAACGATTGCCAGAAGCTGGAGGTAAATCGGGTGTCCCGGTCAGATACGATCAATACAGGTAACCCCCGTCATCGAATGTAACCCTCCATAAATGCCGTTGCAAACTTTTCTGCGGTCAGCTCAGCTTTCTTAACAGGAATCCAACATGCTCGCTTTGTCAGGGGATCGATAATTGTTGCTACAGCATCGTAACCGGCTTCCGACGTCGGTAACTTGGTAACGAAATCGATGTTCACCCGTTCAGCACGTTCGAGTAGAATCAGTTGTACCTGCAGGAGTCCATACGGCCTGGCATTCTTGTGCTTGATTTGCTGGCATACGTCATATCAGGCAATCCATTCTGCGACCGAATCTGTCAACTTTGGCCAGTAGTACTGAGACCCAACTGCTGCTGCTGTTTTTGCGATGCCGCTATGTCCAGTGTCCAGAATAGCATCGTCTGCTTCTCGAATGACATCTGTTCTGAAGAATTTTGGAATATATAATCTTCTGCCCGATGGCTTATCATACAGCAGGCCTTCTTCGAGTGTGTACGACTTTGCTCATTCCTTAACACAGTGAGACTGCTTCGAACTTGTCTTTTTGTCCTTGTTTTCGTCGCTATTGCGTAAATATTCTAGAACTGGACCAAAAATTATGTCCTCCACACCGCCTTTTCGAACATCGTTCAGCCACTCGGTTGAGACTGACACCCGCATTTCGATGACATTGGGGTACTGAGGATTGACCTTTGGCTGCTCTCCCTGTGTGTAGGCAATTCGACTGAGTGCATCTGCCACAACATTCGCTGCTCCAGGAAAGTATTTGACCTTGTAGTCATGCTCTTGGAGCCTGTCAAGGTGATGCCACTGATGGCTTGTCAGCTTATTTTGTCCGAGGATATGCTGCAATGATGCATGATCTGTATAGATGGTGGTATGTTTCCGCCCATGAACGTAGCAGGCCCAAGGTTCCAGATTTGTGCTGATTGCAAGGAGCTCTTGGTCGTATGCTGGATACCTCGCCTCAACCGCGTGGAGCTTTCTCGAAAAGTATCCCAGTGGCTGTTCCACTAACCTCGCTTCAAACATCTGTTTCTGCGCTAGAATGCCACCAATAGCCATGTACGATGCATCCATACGCAGGATGAAGTCAGCATCTGGATCTAAAGTTGCCAACACCGGCGAAGATATCAAGTCCTCCTTGAGGTCCTTGAACTAATCCGCATGTCAGCTGGTCCATACGTATTCGCTCTTGGGTTTCGAGGCGAGGTCATGTAGCTGATATACCTGGTGGGAGAATTTCGGTAGAAATTTCCTGTAGTAGCCTGCGAATCCCAGAAACCCACAGAGTTCGGTGGCATTTTGGGTGTTGGCCAATCCTGTACTGCCTTGACCTTCTCTTATTCCATGTGAATACCGTATCTATTGACTCTCAAACCAACAAACGACGTTTCCAGAGTACCAAATATGTATTTGACCTCACCGTGTGACACTGGGGTTGTCCCGTAACCGGAGTGTAGGTAGAATCAAAAGGGGATCAGGCTACTTTCGATAATTCACAACGGAATAATCTTAGATCTTGTGTGTCGGGTTTCGATGGTAGTGTTCGGTCTGTCTCCTCTCCCGTTTCGGGGCGAGGAGCCTGGTTCTATATTCCACTCGAGGCGTCGTGAGATCTGATGACCCGGGCTAACTATTCCTCCGAGGCCTTTTGGACCCCATGGGCAACTCATTGGTCCTGGCCAGGATCTAGATAAGAGAGATGAGTTCTTTATGCACCGAGGTGGGGTCGCTGCACCTAGGCTCTTTTTCACGTACACCTTTCGGGTGACGTGGCAGCTCTTTTCGGGAGTCTGCCCAAGTCTAGCCAGTCCCTGGTTTGTGTGCAATCAAATCCCTCATCCCGGAGTTTAATACTCTTACGACCGGTGTCGGCCGTAAGCCTAAACTCCGTTCCCTTATCTCCCGCCTAGACTCTCTGAGCCGCTTCTTCCAGGAATAGCTAACTACCGACGCTCATCTTCTTTCCTCGGTACGTACCTCTCTAAGGATAGGTACCGACCCGTGATTTTTCCCAGGTGTAACACTACCTCCCCTCCTCTTTAGCTTCGTCCCGAAGCTGGTTTTTACCTTTCTATCGAAGTAGCCCAATTCCTCCTTTATCGTCCTTCCTTTTTTCTTTGTAGTAGTCGTGGTTTTCTTGCCGGACATAATGTTTGCCCGCTGAATGCAGTCCTCCTCCCCTGCATCCCTCCCAATCGCTGGTCAGCCGGCGACGCCGGGGAACCTCGGACGATTGGGCCCTCAGAGTAGGCCGGTGCGTACTCTTACTGTCGTGGGGGTAGGACTTTATTTTGCCGCCGCCCATCAGAGTCCCGTCGTAACAGGAGTGCGTCTGTTTTAAACGACTTTTACTTGTCCTTCTTAGATCGTACTCGGAGTGCTTCAACCCGTGCCGATCCCAGTCTCCGCTTTTGAGTACGCCACCCGCTGCAAGAAGAAAAGGCGAACAACCCCGCGGTCGAGAGGGACATAACACATCTCGTCCGGTCCCCGCGGCAGAGGCCCAAACATTTTTCGCAAGCGTACCGGGTACCGTGTTTTCGTCGAGAGGCTCTTGGTACCATCGTTGAGAGTTTTTTCTTTCAGGGAGCGGGGTGGCGGTGATGAGTTCGGGGCTGGCCGGTGGTCATTCTTCACCGCGCCTTCCGACCCATTGCTGCGGGGATCAATCGGGCGAGGAGTCCTTTCCTTTCGGATTCCCCCAGGTGGAATCGTCAGTGCCACCGGGCGTCCGGTCGACGGCTTCCGCTGATGCCCGCTCGGCGGGTCTTTCGTGGAGTCGTGTGTTAAGTGAGTCGTGTGTGAGTCGAGTGTGAGTCGAGTGTGAGTCGAGTGTGAGTTGTGTGTAAGTGAATCGTGTGTGAGTCGAGTGTGAGTCGAGTGTGAGTCGAGTGTTAGTCGAGTCCTCCTTCTTCACTCTACTACTGCTCGCGCTCCGCCGGGCCCTTTTATGGTCCTCCTGCCTAGGCGTCTGTGAGCCAGTAGTCTTTCGGCACGTCCGTATTTTGCTGATGAAACTCCCGGAGTTTCTCCAGACCGCCCACCGAAAAGTTGTCGAACGGTTCCTCTGTCCAGTCCTTGCGCTCCGGGTAGTCGAGCCATCGGACTAGGTAGAGAACTCGTTTGTTGTTTCCTCGTCCTTGTTCGCCCGATGCCATTACTTCCTCGACATCGTATTCCTCGCTTTGTTCGATGTCGTCCACCTCTCGGAGTACCTTGGATGGGTCCGGTGGTGCCCGGTGTTCACTGGTTCGATAGGGTTCGAGGAGCGAGACGTGGAAGACGTTATGGATCTTCCATTTCCGAGGCAGTGTGAGTCAGACGGCGAGGGGGGACACGATTTTTTCGATCTGGAAGGGACCATGATTTTTGTGGTCCAGTTTCTTTGTGGGGCGGCGTGTTTTAATGTTGCGCCCATTAAGCATGACCAGGTCTCCCACCAGGTATGCCGGAGGTTCCTTCCGGGCCGGGTCAGTGTACCGGCGCATTCGTTCCTGCGCGGCTTCCAGCCCTCGTCGTGATTCCTCATATATCGTCTGCATCCAGTGAGCGTAAACCGTACTTGCTGGGTTCAGGGGTTCTTCGGCAGGGGGATCGACGGCTGACGGGTGAAATCCGTAGTTTGCAAAGAACGGGGTCATTCCGTTACCTATCGTGACCGAGTTGTTGTAGGTGAACTCGGCCATTGGCAGCAAAGAAACCCAGTCGCTTTGGTCCTTTGCGACGAATGCCCGCAGGTACGCTTCAATTGTTTGGTTGAGACATTCCGTTTGTCCGTCTGTTTGTGGGTGAAACGCCGTGGACATTCGAGGTCGGATCCCAGACAGCTGTAGGAATTCCTTCCATACTTCTGAGGTAAATTGGGAGTCCCGGTCTGACACAATATCCGTAGGGAGTCCGTGATGTCTCCATATTTCCCTTGCGAATATTACTGCCAGGTCAGCGGCTGTTTTTCCGTCTTTTTTCAAGGGAAGGAAGTGCGCCATCTTCGTGAATCGGTCAACGACTACCCATAGCTGGTCGCATTCTTCCGATATTGGTAGTTCCGTGATGAAGTCCATTGCTACCGATTGCCAGGGCGCGTAAGACAACTCTAGGGGTGCTGATAGTCCGTAAGGCTGGTGTCGGGAAGCCTTATTCTGCTGGCATTCCGGGCAACTTCGGACGAAGTCGATTATCCGTTCGTTCATTTTTGGCCACCAGAAGTTTCGTCGTACTAGCTCGATGGTCTTGTCCTGACCCATGTGCCCCGCTATCCTGGTGTCGTGTTCGGATTCCAATACTTGTTGTATTAGCCCTTTTGGCACCCATAGCAGGTTCCTTCGATATAACACCCCGTTTTCCTCTCGTACTTCCCTGTCCTTTCGGTCCTCCGGCGCCGCTTCTTCTGGCGCCGCTTCCTTTTCCCTTGCCTGTCTGTAGGCCTCATCTTTTTCTCCCTCCTCTTTGACTTTGGTCAAGAATCCTTCCGTCCATTTCCGAGTTGGGAGAGATGCCAGTCTTGCTGAAGAGCAAATGAACGATTGGGTTTTTCGGTCCATTAGGTGTTTTTCCTGCAGGACAGCCGTAATTGGCTGATTTTCCATCCCCCCCTTCTCCGGGCGGTACTCTGAACGCCTTGAGAGTGCATCTGGCTTGCCGTTTTGTGTCCCTGGTCGGTAGTAGATCCTAAAGTCGATTCCGGCCAGTTCCTGTGCCCACCTTGCCTGCCTTCGGTTGAGTACTTTGGTGGTCGTAAAGTACTCCAAGTTCTGGTGATCGGAGAATACCTGCACCTGGTGGGCCGCTCCCTCGCAGTAACGCCTCCAATGTTTGAAGGCATCCACTATGGCCAGTAGTTCTTTATCGTGGATTTCGTAATTGATTTCCGCGGGCGCGAACTTTCGGGAGTGGAAGGCCACCGGCTGTAGTCGGTTCTCTTCGTCTCGCTGCGATAGGATGGCTCCGATGGCGAAGTCCGAGGCATCAGTTTCTATGATCACCGGTTTCTGGGCATCGAAGTGAGCCAGTATCGGTGCCGAGGTGAACCTATGCTTTAGTTCCGTGAACGCAGCCTCCGCTTGATCATTCCAAGCCCATTTCTCGGTTTTCTTTGTCAACTCCGTGAGGGGTCGGGCTATTTTGGAGTAGTCCCGAATGAACCGTCGGTAGAAATTAGCAAATCCTAGGAACGATTGTACCTCCGTTAGGGATTTGGGAGTCTTCCAGTCTTGTACCGCCTGTACCTTATCCTTTGCCATTTCGATGCCATTCCGTCCTATGACATACCCCAAGAATTCCACTTCTTGTGCCCTCCACACGCATTTTTCTGGGGCCACTGCTAGGCCGTTTTCTTGTAGTCGCCACAGCACTTGTTTTACCAGGTGGTCGTGTTCTTCCCGAGTTCCTGCGTAGACTAGGATGTCGTCCATATAGGCTAATACTCCTATGTCTAGTAGGTCTGATAGCACATGGTTCATCATATCCTGGAAGGTTGACGGGGCGTTAGTGAGGCCGAACGGCATTACTTGGAACTCGTATAGTCCGTAGCGAGTTCGGAACGCTGTTTTCCATTCGTCTCCTTCCTTGATCCGGATTAGGTTAAACCCGTTTTTCAAGTCCATTTTTGTAAACCACTGGGCACCTTGTACCCGGTCCTGCAGTTCTTGCATGAGCGGGAGCGGGTAGCGGTTCGGGATCGTAATGCTGTTCAATCCTTGGTAGTCGACGCACAGTCTGAGGCCCCTTCCGTTAGGCTTGGGTACAAATAAGATCAGTGATCCGGCCGAGGATGTCGATCTCCTTATTTTCCCTGTTTTCTCCATTTCTTTTAGCCATTCTCTGAGAGTCTGCAACTCTATCTCCGAGAGGGGGTAAATGGGTCCCCAGGGGGCCGTGCTTCCTTCTTTAAGGTCGATTTTGCAGTTGTAGGAACGGTGTTCTGGCAGTGTGTCTGCTAATTCCTTGCTCATAACGCCCAGGTATTGGCGGAATTCCCTCGGGACTTGTTCGAGTGGGTCCCCAGCGTCTGCCCCCGAAACGTAACCTATGACGCGGGCGGTTGCGTCGAGGGCCACGTCCTCATCCCAGGTCAAGGAGAATTCGTTTGTCTCGAACTTGGTACATTCGTTCAAGCATTTCTCGCTGTTGAATCGTACCTCTCGGGAGTTCCACGGTCCTTGCGGCGCATGCTTATCGATCCACTCGAAAGGGAGGAAAATGTCGATTTCCGGATCCATGGGGGTTACGTTGAAGCGTTCAATGGTGTAATGGCTCCGGTGTTGCAACCTTATTGGCTCCGTTTCGTACTTTCCCGCTCCTCCCACTACTTCTCCGGTGTAGTTTTCGATTCGGATTGGTTTTTTCTTGGGGAGCTGTTCGATCCTTAGTCGTTTGACCGTTTCTTGGTTCATTAACATTAGCAAGCAGCCGGTGTCCAGTAGAGCCCTTATTTTGTACTTTCGTTGCTCGTGGTGGATTATCATCTCTATTATTGGTCGGATACCGCGGGGAAATTCTCCGGTTTTCTTGGACGGGGTTCCAGCGCTTGGTTCCTCGTTTTTCCGTTTTTTTCCGGAGATTCCGCATATTTGAGAGGCCTTCGGTTGCGGCGTGACCGGGCCTTCTAAAAATCCGACTCGTCGCTTTCCCAGAATGGCATGGCTTCGGTGTCCATGGTCTCCACGGCCGCTACTTTCTGTTGTTTGGCCGCTGGGGTTGGTTCCTCCGTTTCGTCTCGCTTCCTTTTCCCATCCCCGATGGCCCCTACTTTCCATGGAGCCGGGTGAAGTACCGTTCCCTTTCGAGTTTTGAAGGATAGGCATTCGTAGGTTTTGTGCCCTTCTCGTCCACAACGCCAGCAGTTGTCGCGATTCTGCCGGTATTCGTCCTTCTCCGCATTGGGCACGCCTTTCATGGCTTCCTCTTGCGTAGCCCATGTATCCTTCCGTCCAAACTAGGGATTTTTGGTGTTCGGGAGGTTCCCCCGGGGGCCGGTTTCCTTTGGTCTGGGGGTTGTCCTAGCCTCCATTCTTCGGTCCTCCTTTTTTTCCGTTTTTCCCCCGGGAGTGCCTGCCTGGCCCTTCATTTGTTCCTTCGCCTGCTTTAGGGCCTTCTTCCTTTCTACCTGTAGCGCTGCCTGGTAGGTGGCTTGGAGGAAGCCCTCATCGTCTGCGAATTCTCCTAGGTAGTGGGCGAAACACATGTCGATTACCGCCTCTGGCAGGGCCAGGTCGATTTTCTCCTGGAGGCTTTCTCCGGTGGTTGAGGCATGATTGTTGAGTGCCCGAAACTCCGTCATGTAAGCCCGGATGTCGCCGGTATACTTGAGCTGACCTAGCTTAAGCTGGGCGTTGGTGGCTTCTCGTGAGTCGTAGTACTCCGCTCGGATGGCGGCCGCGTAGTTGACCCAGGAGTCGTTTTCACCCAGCATTTCATACCGGTGTAGGTCCCAGGATTTAGCGGTGCCGGTAAGGAGCGTTCCGACCCATACGATTTTCTGCTGGTCGGAGGTCTCGGGATAGAAGCTTAAGTACTTGGTCACCGTTTTCCACCAGTTGTTGAAGGGGGTCGTAGGTTTCCCATCGAACATCTCTGGGTTTTCCAGCTTCAACCGGGAGGTGCGAACTCGGTTGGGTCGTGTCTCCTCTTCTCGGTTGGCTCGCGCCACACCCTGTGCTACCAGCTGGATGAGGTCCTGTGTCGTGAGCGTGGGTTGCGGATTTCCAGGAGGGGTCGGTGCTCGCTGGGTGTTTCTTGGCGAGGGTGGTAATGGCGGAGTTGGAGACCTCACTGGTGGTCTGGGTGGACGACCCGACGGGGGTCCCCCTGCTCCTCCGAGCCCAGGTCTTTCCACTGGTGGAGCCGGGTTTGTTCGTCGCAGGGCGGCCAGTAGTGCCTGGTCTGCGGCCAAGGAGGGCGTTGGGCTGATCGGCCGCGGGGTAGGCGGGATCGCTGGAGGTCGGATTCTTCGCGTGGGTGCAGGGAAGCTTAGTTCTATGGGGCTTCTCAGAGGTGGGTAAGTTCTTCCCGTTGGTTGCGTGTCCGGCTGTCCGGCGGAGGATTTTGAAGAGCGCCGGCTGTTCTGTTCCGGTGCCCTGGTGCTTGGGAGGCGCGTCGGACTCCTCCAAGTTTGACCCACTGGGTCTGTTGGTGGTAGAGAGGGTGGAGGTGGAGAGGGCGTCATGGGGGGTAGCGGGATCCTTGTTGCTAGTCGCTGCACCTCGCTCCGCGTTCTCTGTAGCTCCTGTTGTAATTCCGCGACTTTTTGCTGGTGGTCAGCTGCCCACAACTCTACGTTACCTTGGAACGTGGCGAGGTGTTGGTTTCTAGCCATATTGGCTTCTCCCAAGAAGGACAATGCATCGTTTACCCGTGCCAGCTGGATCGCCTGGCACACCTGCCGTTCCATGGCTTCATCGGTTTTTTCGATGATTGCCTGCCACACGTTTCGGGTAAACGTTTGGTATGCGTTCGCGGCGGCGGCGAGTTCGCTCCGTACCCAGGCTTCTTCTATCCCCTGATTAGCGTTTAATCGGTCATATACATACCTGGTTCCTTCGGTCAGTGCCTGGTATGCGTTCTCGATGCGGTGGATCCTTTGATCCGTGTGGTCCACCGTGTTCCCACAGATGGCAACCAGCTCCCTTAGGTCATCCTCGGCCTGCTTTTGTTTTTTCGCCAGGGTGCGGACCCAGACCGCCGGGTTGGCCAGCTCTATCGATTGTTCATGGGTCGGCGGGGTCGTTCCATCGGTGATTTGGAGCAGTTCCCGGGGCGCCTCGAGCCAGAGCATGTTGAAGTCCGAGGTGGTCGACATTTCCTTTTAATATAGATCGAGGGCGTCGAAGGTGTGGATCGAGTAGTCTGAGGCGCTGTAGTAGTAACACAGGTCTCGGAAGATGTATCCATTCCAGTCGACTATTTGGTTGAGTAGGGCGTTTTCCCAATACTCAATTGTATACCAGTTGTATGGTTCGTAATCAGAGTCGAATTCTTGCGGGACGTGGTCCAACTCGCTTTTTGGGTCGTAGGAGTCTTCGGTAAGTTCGGCGTAGATGGATCCGAATGATTGATCGAAGTGGTGTGTTGTAGTTGGTTCGAAGATTTCGTTGAATCCTTGCTCGTAGAGACTCATCAAAAGTAGGGTGATTTGGATCGAAGATTATAGTGTGACACTGGGGTTGTCCCGTAACCGGAGTGTAGGTAGAATCAAAAGGGGATCAGGCTACTTTCGATAATTCACAACGGAATAATCTTAGATCTTGTGTGTCGGGTTTCGGTGGTAGTGTTCGGTCTGTCTCCTCTCCCGTTTCGGGGCGAGGAGCCTGGTTCTATATTCCACTCGAGGCGTCGTGAGATCTGATGACCCGGGCTAACTATTCCTCCGAGGCCTTTTGGACCCCGTGGGCAACTCATTGGTCCTGGCCGGGGTCTAGATAAGAGAGATGAGTTCTTTATGCACCGAGGTGGGGTAGCTGCGCCTAGGCTCTTTTTCACGTACACCTTTCGGGTGACGTGGCAGCTCTTTTCGGGAGTCTGCCCAAGTCTAGCCAGTCCCCGGTTCGTGTGCAATCAAATCCCTCATCCCGGAGTTTAATACTCGTACGACCGGTCTCGGCCGTAAGCCTAAACTCCGTTCCCTTATCTCCCGCCTAGACTCTCTGAGCCGCTTCTTCCAGGAATAGCTAACTACCGACGCTCATCTTCTTTCCTCGGTACGTACCTCTCTAAGGATAGGTACCGACCCGTGATTTTTCCCAGGTGTAACACACCGAGACGTAACCGCACATTCCGTAATTCCTGTAACACACCTTCCATATGCGTCTTGTGTTCTGCCAGCATTTTCGAAAAAATCAGGATGTCATCCAGATTTACAATTAAATTCTGACGATGTGGGTGCAATATTTTGTACATCATATGCATGAATGCGGCTGGCACATTTGCAAGTCCGAACGGAATGACCTTATACTCCTAGAATCCACCAGGTACTATGAACACGGTATTGTGGCAGTCGTCTGGGTGAACCCGTACTTGGTGGTATCCACCTGCCAAGTCCAGCTTGGTGAATACATGTGTGTTATGATCCTGCCTTGACTACTCCGTGCTGTTGACAGGTAATGTAGACTCAGTTTCTTCGCAGCAAGCTCAGAGTCACACTTCTGGCATACTCACGCGCCGCTCGTAGTCACACTTCTGATGTACTCACCTGCCGCTCGTAGTCACACTTCTGGCGTTCTCACACACCGCTCGTAGTCTTACGGTATCCGTCACACCTGGCATGGTCTCGTCGTGGTCTTCTCACACACCTTGCATGGGCTCGTTGTTCTCGCAGTGTCCGTCATGTCTGGTGTGGTCTCGTCGCAGTCTTCTCACACGCCTTGCGTGGGCTCATTGTTCTCGTGGTATCCATCATGCATAGCATGGTCTCATCGCAGTCTTCTCACACGCCTTACGTGGGCTCATTGTTCTCACGGTATCCATCACACCTGGCGTGGTCTCGTCGTGGTCTTCTCACACGCCTTGTGTGGGTTCGTTGTTCTTCTGATGGGTGGTGGTCGTAGCGCCAGTTCACGGGTAGAGAGAGGTAGGTCTGTGGAGAGAGATAATAGATTGCATGGAGAAGAATCTCCAGACTAGCTACCGCACCCTTCTTTTATACTTTTCCTTCCCTCTGTGGAATCACGGCTTGCCCGCAAGACTGACACAGTTCACCCATCTAACATCATGACTCGATCGCCGCGCCCAAGGAAAACACATTATCGCACTCAGCCGCCGCACATCCAACACTCTACTCATGGCAACAGGAGAAAGGACGTACAAGTAGTAACAGTAAAGGAAAGGAAGACCGACATACAACTTAATCAAGGGAAAACAATACTCGTAACGAACATGGGAGAAGGACGCGTAAGCAACATAGAAGAAACAAAGGACAGAGGTCTAGACCGGCCAGAGGTTGGGGATATAGCTACCGGAGCGATATGGCAGAGATCGGTCGAGGCGTCTAAGCGTGGAGGATGACCGTGGCTGCGGCAGCGGAAACGAGGACAAGCCACAGGGCGACAAGGGTGGGAGTGGCACCGGCGCCAACGCCAAGGACCCTGTCACGCCAGATTCGTGACAGTGCGTCCCCTGTCCAGACCGAAGCTCCGGCGAGGTCATGTCGGGTCGTCAGGGTTCAGCGGCGGATGGGGGTGTGGTAGATGCGGACGGGCCAGCTAGCCTGCTGCCGGGCTTGGAGTTGTTCGTTTATTCGCTGTTGTTCAATGATGATGGCTCCCAGGGTGTTGGTCATCTGCTGGAGTTGCTGTTGCTCCATGTCGTGGAACTCATTCATCCGCTGGGCGAGTGTCCAGTGTACGACGTGATTGGGGCAGGCATTCCGGGTGGTTGTTTGATGTATCATGGTGACGATTTCTCCAAGGAGGGTGAGTTGTTCATCCTGTAGTGCGGCAGTCATGGTTGCCGCAGTGATGGGATCGGTGTCAGGGTCGGGAGCATGCCCCACTCGAGCGGCCTCCTGCTCTTTCTGTGGTGGCGTGACGTCGGCCAGGGGGTTCTGCTGGGCAGCGGCACTACAGCGGAGGTGGTGATTTTCCATGTTGACAAGGAACCAGCATTCGGGGCAGACCCGCTTTCCCTTCTGGCAGTCTGTGCAGGCTTTGCGTGGGTTGAGGTGTTGGTTGCAGATTACCTCCGCTAATTCAAATGGATGGGCGTGGGGACAGCTGCAGGGCCAGTGGTTGCGCTGGTGGCAGTCGTTTCCTCGTTGCAGGTAGTAGTTGTCATCTTTCATCTGACGGTAAGTGCCACAGTAATCGTCGTAGCAGGCGGTCCAGTGTAGGGAGGCATGGTCGTTGGCTCAGCGCTGTCCCCCAGCGGACAGTGGGGGTGAAGGTGCTGGTGGAGGGGTATTCCATCCGTCCATGGTGGTGGCATTGGCAGGGATGCCCCAATTGTTATCGTGTTCAGTTTCGGTGTTGGCTTGCTCGGCGTTGGTGAAGGTCCAGCCTTCGTTGGCATTGACAGTGGCGGTGGTAGACATATTTTTAGTTTGGAGGGGATGGTTTCTCCGGGTATTCCTCATGGAATTGCTGGACGATGTAGGGCGAGTTTTCGAAGTTGCGGGCAGGATACCAGGTGCGATCGGGGTTGTGGAAGCCAGTCCACTTGACTCGATACTGGATCTGGTTCTGGTGGCATCGGGAGTCGAGGACTTTTTCTACTTCCCACTCTTGCTGTTCTTGGATGACTATGGGAGGCAGTAGCAGTTGGTTGTGTCCGGGGATAGGTTCGATGCTAGCTGTGGGTTTCAGGAGGCTGATATGGAAGACTGGGTGGATTTTGACAGTGGCTGGCAGGTCCAACTTATAGGTACGTGAGTCTACTTTCTCCAGGATGGTATAAGGGCCTATTTGCTTGTGGTCCAGCTTGTTCGATGGTCGGGTTGTTTGGATGTGTTATCGCCGTAGCCAGACTTTGTTGCCTGGTTTCAATACTGGGTCCGAATGTCGTACTTTGTTGGCCTGCTCCGTTTGAGCCATTTGCGCTTCTTTGATTTCTGCTCTGAGGTCCTCATGCAGCTTCCTTAATGCCTCAATGTATTCTGATACTTCTAGTGCTTCGTCATTCCTGGTGCCGAGGTCTGGCAGACATCACGGGTGGTATCCATAGTTTGCGAAGAAGGGGGTTATTTTTGTGATTCCGGTTTGGGTGTTGTTGTAGCAGAATTCAGCAATTGGCAGTAGTCTTTCCCAGTCATCCTATTGATAGTTGCAGTATATCCGGAGATACTGCTCCAGGGTGGTATTGGCCCTTTCCGTTTGTCCATCTGTTTGCGGGTGGAAGGCTGTACTGAGGTTGCGTGATATCCTGAGTGCTTCCGTTACTTGTTTCCAAAAGTCTGAGGTAAACAGGGACCCTCTGTCTGATATAATACTGCTTGCCAATCCGTGGGGTCTGATTATCTGTCGGAGGAAGTGGTCTGCTAGGTCTTCAGGGTTCATGGTGCCATGGCAGGCGACGAAGTGTCCCATTTTTGTGAGGCGATCGATTATTACCCATAACACATCTTTTCCGTTGCTTGTTGGCAGCGCGGTGATAAAGTCCATTGATATTGTGTCCCATGGCCAGTGTGGGAGTTCGAGTGGCTTTAGCAGTCCAAATGGCATGTGTCGGATTGGCTTGATGTGATGGCAGGTGTCACAGTGGTCGACATATCTGTTGACGTACTTTCGTTGTCTTGGCCAGTAGAAATTTCGGCTAATGAGTTGCAGGGTTCTTGCTCGGCCCGGGTGTCCTGCGGCTTGCCCGTCAATGTGGTCTCTTAATATGCAAAGTTGTAGGTTGTCGTTGTCAGGGATCTATATGAGGCCGTCATACATTAGCAATCCGCTATTTTCCTAGCATAGCCCTAGCGCGATCTTTCCGTCATGGGTGGTCCCGTTCACCTTTTTCCTCCGGATTTCTTGGATCTTTTTATCTGCGGCGCTTAGAGTCCGGATTTCGCTCAAGAGCTCTTTCTCTATTTCAAGGCTGATGGTTTCTGCTGTATTGGCTTGGAGTACTTTGACGTGGTTATCGATTCGGGACACCTCGAAAGCTTCCTCAGGTAACAGGATTCAGCCACGGTTCTGCCGATGTTTCATATCCTCTTCCCAGGGAGAGTCTCCTGACTCTCTAGACAGGATGGCCGGCTTGCCGACCAATTTCCCGGGTCGGTATTTGATCATGAAGTCATAGTTGGCTCGTTGTTCGCCCCACTGGGCTTGCCGTAGGATAAGGTCATTCTTCGTTTTCCAATATTTGAGGTTCTTGTGGTCCGTGAGAATCATGATTTTGTGTCCTGTTGTTTTGCAATAAGTATCCCATTTTTATAGTGCGTCTACAATCATGTTACACCTCAGTCCGAAACACCAGGGAGAATAGATAGCTACGTAGTCAGGGCACGTGAGACTTTACCTAAATACCGCTCGAAGGAGGGAAGTCGAGCCCAGCCGGCTTCAGAGAGTCTAGGCGGGAGATAGCCTCGGGATTAGACCTTACGGCCGTAACGGACCTAAGGGGCTAATCTCCGGACGAACTGCAAACGCAACTAAATAGGAGATATGAGGGGTGAGGTCATAGAACCAATATCTCCTCTTTCTCTGATAGGCCGGTAAAACACTCACCCACAGGGCTTGAGGGGTTTTTACGCGGTATGGGGATCAGTCGGCTTATCGTTAGACCGACCAGGACCAATGAAGTTGTGAGGACCGAGCCTGTGGGGTTCCGGGGCCTTAGCTGGCGGACCAATCTCCTGAGAAAGGATAGGAAGTACGGGTTCTCTAGAGGAGCCACGTGACGCCGCAAGAAGACTGTATAGCTAGGCAAGATCCCGCTCGGTGAAAAGGAAGAGAAGACAGTACGTGTCAAGATCCTGCCTCGGCTACTCCGTGCTGCTCGACAGGTAACGTAGGGGTCCCGTTCCGGGGTGGGTGTTCCTACTCACACTTCCGGTGTACTCACACTCGGCCCGTACTCACACGCCTGGCGTGGTCTCGTTGCGGTATCCTTCTTCGCTGCGGCGGTATCCTTCTTCGCCCTTCGTGTCACGCCCGGCGTGGTCTCGCTGCGGTATCCTTCTTCGCTGCGGCGGTATCCTTCTTCGCCCTTATCGTGTCACGCCCGGCGTGGTCTCGTTGCGGTATCCTTCTTCGCTGCGGCGGTATCCTTCTTCGCCCTTATCGTGTCACGCCCAGCGTGGTCTCGTTGCGGTATCCTTCTTCGCTGCGGCGGTATCCTTCTTCGCCCTTATCGTGTCATGCCCGGCGTGGTCTCGTTGCGGTATCCTTCTTCGCTGCGGCGGTATCCTTCTTCGCCCTTATCGTGTCACGCCCGGCGTGGTCTCGTTGCGGTATCCTTCCTCGCTGCGGCGGTATCCTTCTTCGCCCTTATCGTGTTGGGGTTTCTTACTGGTGTTGGTCGCAGCGCCGGGTCACGGATATAGAGAGGTAGGTCTGTGGAGAGAGATAATA
>Ga0307516_10000924_pt1 | contig 40397 bp, 53 predicted proteins | sample 19_EM_MG_FD_203310 | JGI IMG/M metagenome (GOLD analysis project Ga0307516, IMG submission 203310) | Populus trichocarpa ectomycorrhiza microbial communities from riparian zone in the Pacific Northwest, United States - 19_EM | ecosystem: Host-associated > Plants > Roots > Unclassified | place... | reverse complement strand
ACCCCCCCCCCCCCCCCCCCCCCCCCCCCCCCCCGGCGGCCCCCCCCGTACATATCACGAATTTTTTATACGTTGTCTGGCAGTCGATCATCACAATACCCGTCAATTCTGTTCTGTTGCTCACCCCGCAAACGCTACTCTGTACTTGTTGCCCAACACGAAGCTCCTCTTTGGCATGGTAGGATTCCATTCCATTCATCAGTTTGACCGGCAGCCAGTATGTTGAGGAACTTCTATCTTCTAGAGAAGATAGAGAGAGAAAAAAATTAGACGCCCTCCTACTCCGAATCAACACCCTTCTCACCCAATTGGGAGTCTGCTCAGGGAGCTGCCCACCGAGAATTGTGGATATGTGGATAGGGAAACCGCCCGCTCCATGATGGATCTGTCTTCATGTCAGTAATGGTTCACCTGCGCTCGCTCCCCTTCAACTACCGACTGAAACTTCTAGTAGTATCTAGGTGTGGCGTCGCGACGACTTGTTCAGAGGTCTGGGCGCTGAAATGTACGTGCTAGGGAGCATACTGTGGCATAACTAGAGTGTACGCTATACGCTCGAAAAGTACAGGCCCTTAGTCATTAATCGTATGCGACCTGGGGGATCATGGCAACGTACACACCGTCCGCAACTCGCGCGACGGCGGCTCGTTGCAAGCTCCCCTTTGCCCCCCGTCCAGGCCTGTCCCAAGAAGATATAACACGCACCAAGGAAATTACAAAGGAAAGACAAAGGAAAGAACAAAGGAAACGAAAACCCGCCCCCACACCCCACTCCTCTTCTGCAGAAGCTCTGGAGGAGGGGGTGGGAAGGAGCGGCTACTCCTCCCCCTCGTCCGCGGCGCCCGGCTCCCCAGTCTCTCGCCTCCTCTCCTCTTCCCTTTCCCTCCGCTCCCGGAGTTCCCACTCTGACGTCTCGCTCTGTGCGTCTTCCCCAGCTCGCTTCCCCACATCCGTGGTGGAGAGGAAGTCCCATGACGACTGACTGCATCTCGCATCGGCGAGATCCCGAATTTTAAACTGGTTCTTCCCCCTGCCAACCTCCTTCCGCACCTCCGCCCACGGAATCTTCTCTAGACTGCATAGCTGCGGCTGTAGTGTGTGACATCTGAGACACCCAACCTGCAGCGTGTATCGTTAACCGCGCTGCAGCTGCCCTCTCCCGCCCCCAGCTCTCCCGCCATCGTATTCAACTTGCCTGTTCGACTGCAAAAGTTCATAGCTCGAATGTGCAGGGCCTGGCGTCTCCAACAGAAGATGGGTCTACGAACAACGTCACCAGAAAGCCCCCCCCCCCCCCCACGTCGATATCACATATCACCTTATTAACCTGGATACCAACTGCATTACGCGCAATAGGCTCCAACAAATGTGGCCAAGCACCTAGGCATGGTTCGAGCAAGATCATTCAACGAGCCGGGGCCTTCGCCCGGGGGGGAGGCGGTGGGGGTGGTGGGGGTGCAATCAACGGTGGTGTTGCTCTGATGGCAGGGCATAAAATGGACGACAGCGCCGCCATCACGTTCGACCAAAAGCGCAACAAAACATGGTGCTCCTCGAAGTCCTCGCATCGGCCCCGCAGTACCGCCAACTGGCCGCCGTCATGCTGGCCTGCACGCTCGCCGTGGTCCTCAGCCGGCTCTACCGGTCCGCCAGCTCACGGGGAAAGCAGCGGGAGTATGTGTTCCCCGGCGTCGCGCCCGGCCCGGACGGCTACAGGAAGGGCCAGCAGCGGTATCTGACCGAATGCGCGGCCATGATCCGAGAGGGCATCCAGATGGTATGTACATATCGACGCTCCCCCGTCTTTCTCCGGTGTGTGCTGACGCCCAATCCAGCTGGGAGAGAACACGGTGTTCTGGGTTCCGAGCATGGTGGGACCGGTGATGGTGGCGCCCCGAAGGTACCTGCCGGAGATCAAGAGCCACCCGGATCTGAGCTTCGCGGCGTACCTGCGCGAAGCGCTCTGCGGCGCTCAGACCGGCGCCGACGGCCCCTTCTGGTCGCAGCGGTTCGTGCTGGTCATCAAGAAGAACCTGACGCAGTCGCTCTCGCACGTCACCGCCGCGCTGTCGGAGGAAGCTGTGGTGGCGCTGGACCGCCAGCTGCCGTCGACCGAAGGTGAGGCATTGACCCTAGCCACCCGACACGCCCGAGTGCTGACGGGGGCGACGGTGGCGGCACAGAGTGGACCGCGCACAGGGTGCACCCGGTGCTGCAGCAGCTGTTCGCGCGCGTCAATTCGCGCGTGTTCCTCGGCGAGCCGCTCTGCCGTCGCCAGCGGTGGCTGGACATCGCCGCCAGCTACGCCACGCACGTGATGGCGGCGGGGATGGAGCTGCGGCAGACGGGACGACTCGCGCCGCTCGCGCAGTGGTGGCTGCCGTCGTGCGCGGCGCTGCGGCGGTCGGTGCGCGAAGCGGACGCGATGATAATGGCCGTCGTGCGCGAACGGCGCGCACAGCAGCAGACGCTCGGCGCCGCATACGTCAGGCCCAACGACGCGCTGCAGTGGACCATCGACCAGGGCGAGTCGGACGCCACGCTCGCACAGTTCCAGCTGGGCTTCGCCTTCACCGGCATCCACACCACCACCGTGACGATGACGCACCTGCTGTACGACCTGTGCCTGTATCCGGAGTACGTCGACGTGCTGCGGCAGGAGCTGCGCGACCTCCTCGGCGGCTGCGGCTTCAGCGCCTCCAGCGACGTGCAGAAGCTGTGGAAGATGGACAGCTTTATGAAGGAGAGCCAGCGGCTGCACCCGGTGCAAGGCGGTAGGCGCCCCCTCCCTCCTCCCTCTCCCCTCCTCAGCCTCCCGCGGCTGAACAGCCGCCAGCGGCTCTTGCGCGCCGGGCGACAAAGGACATCCGCCTCTCGGACGGCACGCAGATCCTGGTGGGGGAGCGCCTGCACGTCGCCTCGAGCACGGTGCTGCGCGACGCGCGCTTCTACCGCGATCCCGAGACCTTCGACGGCCTGCGCTTCTACAAGTTGCGCCAGCAGCCGGGCCAGGAGAACAGCCACCAATACGTGAGCTCGAGCGACACGTTCCTCGCGTTCGGCCACGGAACGCACTTCTGTCCGGGCCGGTGCCGTCCCCGATCCCTCCACCCTCGTCCCAGCTGATGAGTCAGGTTCTTTGCCGCAGCCGCGATGAAGATCATCCTCGCGCACATGCTGATGCGCTACGACTTCCGCTTCCCCGACGGCCAGAAGGACAGGCCCGCGAGCGTGCCGTTCGAGGAGGTAAACAGTCCGGACCCGCGACAGGAGATCCTGTTCCGGCGCAGGCGGGACTAGCCGGGGTGGGGTGCTGGGTGCTGGGTGCTGGTGCTGGTGTTGGTGTTGGTGTTAGTGCTCTTGGTTGTGCTGGCTGGGGGGAGGGAGAAAAGAGCCGCGATGTGCCCGATAGAAGACCGTGACCCACTGTTTTATTTCGTAGAGCAGCACTGCACGCCGAGTGAGACCGAAACCACGCTGATGTCCGCATGCCGTATCCGCCCGGGTGACAACAGATGCAGGCGCCACTGCATCCCCGAGCTTGCCTCACCGCGGCGTCCCACCGGAAGATAGCCGCCGCCGCCCTCGGCGCCAGCCCGGGGCCTTACGCCTGGGCGGAGGGCAAAGGGGAGCTCCAACGGGGCCGCCTGCAGACCGATCGAGGTCGAAGTTCGGACAGTGGCCAAGAACCGGATGGTAGTTCACGGCGATGATCCATACATGTACATAGGATAGGACCCACGTGACTAACGAATAAAATTAAAAGAAAAAGAAAAAGAGAAAGAAAAAGCAGAAGGGCGGGGCTCCGCCGTGCGCCCGTCTGCGCCTGGCAGGCGATGGCCACCGCATGATGACCACCGCAAGAAGGGGAGAAGGGAGCGAAACGGTGCGGACAGGATGGGCAGCAGCAGTGAGCATCGACACAAGGGGGAGGGTGGGGCAGGTGGAAACGCGGGCGAAACGGCACTCTCCTTCCATCAGATACCTAGATCGCATTCCACCAACAAACTCCGCCCGTCGCATTGCATCCACCGCCCAACTATCTAGATATCTATCTATCTATAACTACACCCGGCTCCCTGCATGCCAGTCTATCTATGCCCTCCAGCAAGCCATTATGTATTCGAGCACATACCAACACCAGCTCCCCGTGGCCAGGCACACACACGATCGAGCACTAGCCGCACGGAACCGGTACGTACTCCCCCGCCCAAGGGCTCACGAGATTTGTTCTTTGGGTCGACGGTCACGGAGCTCGCCGGGGCTATGGGTGGACATATCTACTCTACATATCTATGTAGATATCATACATGCAGTTATTTGCACCGCGAATGATCGCCACGCTCAGGTTCCGATGTTGTCCACGTCTTTGCGGATGTGATGAGATGATGATCCTCGTCGCTAAACTACATACATACACAATTAGAGACGAGGCTACTCTAGATATCACCACGTGGGCCGAACCTCTTCCGCCGCAAGATGAGCAAGCGGAGAGAAAAGAAAGAGAGAGAAAGAAAAGAAAAAAAAGCCACGATGTCGCCACCGACGACGGAATCGCGGGGAGACCAACGTTCCACGCGTACATAACCGAAACTCGCTCTCGGCTCGGTTGCCGGACCCGGTCTCGCCGCAAGTACCCAGATACTTGTACAATCCTCGGGACGCGTCAAATGCGTATATGTATCCATACGATTCTCGCCATGAGCATATGAGTGAAGAATCGTTCAAGCACCCCCCCCCCCCCCAATGCTACATAGACAGCCGGAGAGCCCGCACGGCTCGGGTGAGTGGCTCTCTCCGCTGTGTTAGATATACGTATCTATATGCTGTGCCCAACTACGCGTTGGTTTTGCGACGACGTGAATGCGCACCTGACCATGTATGATACAGAGTCTAGATATCCGCAGGATCCCCGTCAGAGGCAGCTATCCGGACATGGCATGCTAGATATCTATCGCGCGAGGCTATTTCCATCCTCGTCTCCGCGCAGCTGGGGTGAGTATGTACTCTACATATCTAGTCAACGACGGATAGCCATCGTATGTATGTACCTGCGTACATACATATACTAACATCTCTGCACTCGCTTCTGCAATGAATCCCCGCAACGTCACTTCATCCCTGCCAGAACACACACACATACATCCGTAACTAATCTATCGACACCCGCTGTACTGACCCGACAATAAAATTTTATTGGCTCGAGTTTGTCGAGTGCGATGACGCGCAGAAGGCGGGAGGAGGGCTAGATATCTTGCTTCGCGCATCCCCGACACTGGCACGCTGCATCTCTCACCCAGCGGCTATCGTGCTTTCATCCTCCAACATTTCCGAAGGCTCTATCCGCTGCGTGCGCTGCACACATCGGAACCGACTCATCTTTCCATCAGTATGTAGCTACTATCTACAGGCATGGGCTCCGTCATGGGTTGCGTGGCGGAGTTGGATATTCGAGTTGAATATCATGGCAAAGACGTGGTTTCACTGCTAGTCCGGTACGTCTTGAACCGTCAGGGCGCTTGTATGTACCGTGTCGTTGCTTCAAGAATTCCGGCGGTTTAGAGAAACCGCGGCAACGACGATGAGCTGTCTGCACATGAGTGAGTTCCAGGTGGCATGCTCAGGGTAATCTCGGTTCAGCTCCTCTCATGTTAGTGGCGAGGCACGGTGGCGACGAGTACGACGGGGACGCGAACGATGTCGGCGAGCAGGATGCCGGTATCCACGAAGTATGTAAGTGTTGATGAGCGGACTGCGTGTGGAAACAGAGCAGACAACCCCACTTTGCCCCTAGCTGTACAAACGGAACAACCCATTCCATCCCTAGTTGTAGTTACAAGAAAAACAGCCCATTTTGAAAGTAATCCGCCCGCATATGCCCGGAAAACCAAACAACTCCTTCAATACGGGATTCCAAGGTACTCGACGATCTGTGCCCTGCGCTGATCAATGGTAGCATCGTTGGGCAGGGCAGGGAGTCCAAGTAAGGCTGCAGCAACCTGGAGTTGTGGTACTGGCAATCACGAAGCATCAGCAACCATCCAGATCCACCAGTTCCCGTCTAGCGGAACACTTATATACCCGTAAAATTTGAGAGCTCCCAGCGAGTTGCTGGCAGGTTATTCCTGGGGATCCCTGCCGGATACCGGAGTGGTGCGAGTTCGCTCGCAGTGTGAGAGGTGTTGTAAAGCATCACGGGCAAACGCTGCTGTCTAGTCCGAACCCACAAACTGTGAGTCCTACACTGCGGCGGCGAAACAGGAATAGGGGAAAACCCCACTGGCTTTGGACTTCTCCAACCTGGTGCCGAAGCTGGCCGACCTCGTACCGAAGCTGGCGGACATCGTACCGAAGCTGTACGACCTCGTTCTGAAGCTGCTGTTGCCCATTCAACACCTGTTGGAGCAATTGAAAGACCTGAGCCCCCTGATCGAATGCTGGGAAGTTCTGGATCCGAGCTGCTTCAGTTGCCAGGGCTTGGCAACCATCCGCTATGCTGCGAACGGCTTGGTTCATATTTTGGGCGCTTGGATGCTGTAGGTTTGCCATTTCCTATATGTACGGAATTCTTGAGGTAAGTCACTCTATTTCTCAACCAGGAAACGAAGCTTGTCGTTGATTGCTCGTTGAGGGGGTGGGGAAGGGGGGGTTACTTCTGAGCAGTAGCACAGCGTGAGAGAGCGGAGAAGAGAGGAGAAGAATAGTGAAGTGAAGTGAAGTGAAGTGAAGCGAAGTGTATTTTGTCTTGTCTATTCTATATATGGATCTCTAACTACTCGGTCGCTGATTTGCTTGGCGCCAAGACTACGTTAGCCACACGCGTGGCCATATTGCCCTATGCAGATTGCCCCCGCCTTCTCCCTTCATGGGCGCGCTATTGGTCCGCGCAGTGGTGGGGTTGTGGCTCGAGTGCGGGTGGTGGGGAACGTACGATGACACCCTCGATCACCATCACGTGATTTCGACTGCTGACCGGGGGCGACGTCGCGATAAGATTAGATCCAGACTTGGATTTCATCAGGGCAAAAGATCCCGCTAGCTTAGAGCGATAACGACGCTGATGTTGTCCGCAGCGGATGACTACAGACGCCCGTGTCATTATTCCAAGACCCATCGGATCCAACCTAAACGCGCGTGTCCTACTACGCCACACCACCCGACTAAATTGCGAAGAACCTGTAGTTATTCGGCGTATACATCTTTTTTTTGGGTTACTCCTCTTGCTTGCTTGCCAACGTACAATCTCGGGGGACTCTGTCTCCTTGACATGGTGCGGTTTACATATATCTGTAATGTACAGTCCGTTTCCCATCCGCAGTCCGCGCGCGAAGGCGGCACGTTGCAAGTTCCCCTTTGCGCCCCGCCCAGGCCTGCCCCAAGACGACAAGAGGCGCACCCAAGGAACCACGGAGGAAAAGACAAAGGGAAAGGAAACAACGACCGTCCCCTGCTCCTCATCTGCGGACACCATGGGGGAGGGCGTGGGGGGGGGAACAGAGGCCCATTCCTCGCCCTCGGCGGCCCAACTCCTCGGCCTCCACCCTTCGTTCTCTCTCTCTCTCTCTCTCTCTCTCTCTCTCTCTCTCTCTCTCTCTCTCTGCGCTCCCGGAGTTCCCACTCCCGACGCCTCACTCCCTGCGTCTTTCCTCGGCCGGGACCAGCCTTCCACGTCGGTGGTGGAGAGAAAGTCTAGCACCGCCCGGCTGCATCTCTCGCCAGCGAGAAGGTCCCGGATTGCGGACCGGCTCTTCCTATCTCCTGGCCTCCTTCCACACCTCTGCCCGTAGGATCTTCTGTTGGGCCTTCCACTCGGGACAGACCATGGATAGATGGCTCCGCATCTGCTCCCTGCACGAGCACCGCCAGCCCTGGGCGATGGGCCTGCTTTCTTTTTCCTCTTCCAGTTGTACTGCCCGGTGAGGCAGTGACCTGTCCTTCAGCTGGCAGAGTGTGCAGCCAACTCATCGTCGGCACCGCGGTTTCGGTAGAAAAACAAGTGCCCCGACGGTTTGAGACGTACCGGACCAGCAGTGAAACCACGTCTTGCCATGATATCCGACTCGCCACGCAGCCTACGACGGAACCCATGACTGTATTTCTTGAAGCACGCATGGTGTTTGCCGTGCTGTTCCCTCTTGCTGTTTGAAATTATTTGGGTTTCCACATTTCCTGATTCGAGGTGGAGGTGGAGGTGGGGTGGGGTGGGGGGTGTTTTGCTCCGGTGCTCGCTTTCCCGCTGCTGTGCGCGGGGTAGATAGCGGGCTGGACCTTGCAGTCCACGTGCACAGTGCGGATACGGAGGGAGAGCGGACAGGAGCGGAAAGAGCCATCTCGGCACTGTGGATTTTTTTTGCACGCCGCCGACCTGTGCCGACTGCAGAACACTTACGTACGCCCAGGCCCGTCGTCGTCGTCACGCACCGACACCTGCGTGTGCGTGGAGAGGGGTGGGTTGTTCGTGTCCGTCGTATGTATCGTCGTCGCCAGGGCGCGCGGGGGGGGGAGGGGCATGCGGACGGCAAAGCTGCGCTGTGCGTAGAGTACATACTACATACTCTGTGGTGGTGCAGCATATGCATGCGCGAGCACCGACTGGCTGCGTGCACCTGCTCCGATGTTGCGCTCGGGTGACGGGTGATGTGCGTTATGGATGCCGGGAGTGTGGTCCACGTCTTCGCTGGCGGCGGGTTTGCTTTTTGCGGTTCTGCTCGCAATCGCTGAAGGCGGGCGTTAGTTACATATCTGCTCAATTACTTTTGCATGCTTCGATAGATAGTTGGTTAGATAGTCAAGTATGTGCGCGGTCACGTGCGGAGCCCCAGCCCGTCACGCACAGTGCCGGTAGGGAGCAGCGTCGTTGGCGAGCGCCACTGCAATTCGCCGAGACTGACAGCATTCTGTTCCTGCAGAAACCGAAGCGACGATGGGCGGACGCGGCTGGCAGTTGCCTGCAGCAGATGGGAGCCGAATCGGGACAAGACGTGGCGACGACCGATACGTCCTTCCTCTGCGTTCCGCGCAACATCTATCTCTGTACGGCATGTACTCGTCCGCAACCACTCACACTCACAGGCCACGCTGGAGCACCGCACCGCCAGGAACAGACGTGCTGCCGTGCGGGGCGGCGTTTCACAATCCAAGTCGATCTGTGTGCTAGAACGAGCTAACTATTGGGCAGAATGACACGGCGGCGGGGCACGCAGATCGAGCATGCGGAGACCGAAAGCGGAGGCGCGACGAGTGGCTCCGTCCATTCAGCACCGGAAGGCTGAGCTGTGCCCGCAGGAGTGCTGGCAACGCGAGGAGCCTGCTTACGCGGCCATGCGCTGGGTATCGCCGTCGGCGTAAGGCCACCAACCAACGTGCGACAAGCTCCGCAGACGACACGTGCTTCCGAAAGCCGCGCGAGGCAGCGGCCCGTGACGCGAATCTCTCGTGCGAATCACCGCCGGTCGCCCCTCTCTCTCTTGCGGACCCGCGAATGCGAAGTTCCTCTCCAGCAGCAGCGATGAATGCCGAGAGATAAATACATATCTACGAGTATCTACATACGTACTCCCTGCTGACACCCCCAGTCAGGTCCGCCCACTCTCGCTAGTTAAGGCTGAGCCGAAGCCAGCGCCAAGCGTCGGGCGCCAGGCCAGGGAGAGAATTTTTTCTTCGTGCATGCATCGTTACTAGTGGTGCACAGTTACATATTCGCCTGAAAAAGATTCTTCGGCTGTTCGACGCCTTGCGTGGAAGTCCGAAGGCTGCGTTTCGCTTTGCGTGCTGGAATATCCGCACCGCAACTGCCGCATTCAACGCCACTCCGGTGGCTCCGTGAGCACGGGAACGAGCTGCGCCGACTGTGGGGAAGCGAGGGCGGGGGCTGTACGCAGACGCATACGGCCTTTCTCCGGGGCAGGCTGGCTTCTCGCTCGCACGCAGCCCACCGCACGCTGTTGTTGCAGCTGTTTTACCACGATGTGCCGTCTCCCAGCCATCTCCCGACCCTGCCGTGGCCGGCTAGTTACCTGGCCTTTGCACGACACGTAAGCTCAGCTACGATAGCTATGTAGCTGGCTGGCTGGCTGGCTGGCTGCCGCCGCACAACCCCGGTGTCCAATGGACGGAAGTGTGGATCACGCTGCATCCTTGCCGCCCTGCTTCTTCCTCTGGTCGAGACGAGCCGCTCGATGTGTAGAGTATGTACCGCCTGCACGCTCTGCCCCGCCTGACTGGTTTCCTTGGGATTCTCTGTTCCGCTGCCATCCAGCCATCCCACTTGCCGGTGGGGGCACCGCAGCACCCCTGCGCCGTACCTGCAGTAGTCGGGAAAAAAGTGCACAACAGACTCTGATATGATGTGATATGATATCTATGTATGATATGTACGATAAGTATGATGGAGCTTCGCGAGCCAGTGTTGGCCAAGCTCCCCTTGTAGCTCAGCCTCCAGCCCACGCGAGAGCAGGAGTGGCAAACTCAGTCTCTCCCCCCTCCCGCCCGTGTGTATGTAAACCTCCTCCACTTAAAACCCTCCGCTCGTTCCTCCCCCCTGCTGTGCCGCTCTCGTTCGACATCTCACCGGTCGTTCTCTACCCCTCCGTCCATCCACCGTCCTTTCCCGCCCTCCACCACCACCACCACCACCACCACCAGCCATCTCTCCACGCTCCAGCAGCGTCGTTCACTCTTTGCCCGGCAGCTTCGGCCCTCTCTTTAAGAGCTGCTTGCAGTTCCTCGGTCATTTCGATCCGCATTCTTCACGACCATCCTCCTCTCTCTTCGGCGCAGTGCGCAGAGTATAACCCCCCCACTGCTTCTCCCTCCCTCTCTCGGACCAGTCTCGACGCTCTTTCTCTCGTCCGACTCCGCATCTTCACATCCAGTCAAGATGATTTCTCCCGTCCAGGCCATCACCTCCCTCTGCGTGCTCGCCACGGTTGCCTGTAAGCACCCATTGTCCTGCTGCTGCGTTCCCAGCTCGGCTGACTGACTGGCCGGCCCCCTCCAGCTTCCGCCGCCATTCCCTCTACCATCCTCCCGCGGGCCTCGGGCAAACGTGGTCTCAGCTACAACGACCCCGCCCTCTGCAGCCGGTTCTCTAGCGGAGAGATCACCTGGGGCTACGACTGGGGCGCTGGCGCTGCGTCGACCGTCGGCAAGTTCGAATACGTGCCGATGCTCTGGGGCGAGAAGTCCTTCTCGGCGTGGCCCTCCGCCGTCAAGGCCGCGCTCGACAAGGGGGCCAAGCGCCTCCTCGCGTGCGTCCATTCTCTCCCCGTCTTGCCGTCTCTCGGTGCTAACGTATCCCCCGCAGCTTCAACGAGCCCGACCTCGCCTCGCAGGCCAACATGTCGCCGGCGTACGCGGCCAGCATGTACATCAAGCACATGAACCCGCACGGCTCGCGGGCGAAGCTGGGCGCGCCAGCGGTGTCCAACAGCGGCAGCCCGAACCAGGGTCTCGACTGGCTCAGGCAGTTCGTGGCGGCGTGCAACGGCCGCTGCAAGATCGACTTCGTGCCGATCCACTGGTACGACCCGACCGGCGGCGTCGAGTACTTCAAGCGCCACATGCGCGAGGCCCACGCCATCGCCGGCAAGCCCATCTGGCTCACCGAATTCGGCATGTGGGGCGCCTCCCAGGAAGCCCAGGCAAAGTTCTTCCGCGAGGTCGCTGCCTGGATGGACGGCCAGGACTGGCTCGAGCGCTACGCCTACTTTGGCGTCTTCGAGGGCGTGATGATCCAGAACGGCCAGCTGTCGACCCTCGGACGGGCGTACAACAGCTAGATGTGTCCGGCACACGACGGGGGGTGGATGGATGTTCGGTATCTACGCGGTGGGGTGGGGTGCAGGGAAGAAGCGTTGATCGTATGGATTCTCCCGATGCGGTAGTGGTGGTGATGGTGGGCGGTGGTGTTTGGGTTTATTCATTTTGAGATTTTAGGTATTTTTTTATTTCCTTTTTTTTTCCCCACCGCCTTTGGCCGATCGTCGACGAACGGGGAGGAGGGAGACGGGGAAAAAAAATATCGGAGGGAAAAGAACAAAACACGGTGTTGTACATAGACTTGGGGCAGGGGATGGGGTTTCGGCTTTTTCTCTGGGTGGGTGTGTCGGGGGGGAGGGCCTTTTTCTTTTTTTTCGAATTTTAAAAATAAAAAATGGAAAATTTTCTTCACACTATGCTGTACTGCCCCTCTCTGAGCCTTTGGCGTGTCGTGTCTGCGCGGTCCGTGGGTTGGCGGAAGCCCGCAGCTCCGGGGGATACGGTACGCGCAGCTGGACATGCGGACGGGCACACACCCCGCGCTTTTTTTTTTTTTTTCAATTTATTCACTAATCGCGTGCGACCTCTGCAGGTCGTGGCGATAAGATTAACATCTGACTCTGGACGAGGGCAAATCCCTGAATGCAGCCAGACGCAGCAGTTCGTCCTCATTTACTCTCGGAACAAGCTTAAAGCCATTCCGAGACTTACAAGCGCAATATGTTGGCAAGTATGAGTTATACTCAGTACAGCTCACACAAACCTCATCCTATGACTCAGGGTGAGTTTTATGTCTCCCCAGGACGGCTTGACTTCCATATTCCTAGAGCTACTTATGTAGGTACAGAGAAGCTTGTGGACGTTCTCGGGTCTAAGGTTAACCCCTTGGAGAACTTAAGGGTGAGCTCGGGCTGAAGTATATATCCTCTCCAGAACAGCACATACGTAAGCCACCCGGGACCGGGGAGTTTGTGGGCAATCTCAGGTCTAAGGTTAGCCTTCTCCAAGGGAGGGAGTAGTAGGGCACATACCACGGACACTCACAAAGAGGGCCTTCTGTACCATCAGCCATCGGGCGGAAAATTGCGCGGTGCTGGTCACAGCCGCGCACTCGCAGCATCCGAGTCACAAACCGTGACGACTGGCGGTCACACTCAGCGGTGGAGATGCGCGGCTTCATCGCTTCCGGCGGCGACCGTACCGCCTCGAGTGGGGCCGCCCTCCCTGTCTGCACACGGGCTGTTGGAAACGCCATGATCAAAGCCAACTCGTAAGGCGCCGGGTCTCGTCTTCGCTTTTTCTTTTCTTTTCTTCTGTAGATGTCTTTTGCTTCTCCAAACCCTGCGCCTACCTAAGCACTTAGTTGTCGCCCACAGAGAATCGAGTAAGCTAAAGTAGACGCCTTGCATCGCACCATCCCCGCAAACAATAGTGTTACATGGCAACCGTATCGCCACGGCGGCCAGTCTCGCGACTGGCCTTCCGTCCGAGCGTGAACTCGGCGGTTTGCTGCCGAGCCTCGACTGAACAAAAAAGGCCGGCTCTCACCCCCTCCATCCTTTCCTCTTCTTCTTTGCTTTATGTACTAAGTATCCACACTTCTCTCGCGACCCTTTACTCATGATCCCCTTGTGGGACGAGTACGATAGGACCCTCTTTCTTTTATTTCACCTTTTCTTTCACCACCCCCTTGTGGGGTGACCTTACACCCACCCCGGATCCGACCCGACCAAAGGCGCAGTGTCCGGACGAGACCGGGAACGCCACGACAAACGCTGTCTCGCCCGCCACACCCGCGGGTCGTGGGGACCCCCGATGGGGCGTCAGCTGGGCTTCCATCGTTGTTTCCCTATATCCGCCCCAACCCCAACCCCAACCCCGCGAGCTGGAGCTGACGAGCGAGCGAACAGCCAGCTGAGGGATGTGACATCGAATACCCAGCAGCTGCGCGGAGGGGAACGAAAAAGCCGAAGGGAACCCCTTCTTCCCCGCCCGCGCACGGGCTGTCGGAAACGCAATGATCAAAGCGAACTCTCCCGGCAAAGAATGCTCAACACCTGAGCGGCATCGAGATGCGACACTGCACTCTAGAAGAATGCTACTGTCGAAATCAGGTTACATGATCTGAACTTCGGAAACCGCCCGAGATCGTCTGCCCGCCCCTCGACATGCTCCTGCGGAACACCCGTCCTCCACCGACGTCACCCCACACGCGCTACCCGCGCGGAGCTGCGGCTACCGGGGCCGAGATGTCTAGCATGCATGTGGCCGCTTCTCGTGCAGGCATCTACATAATGCAGCTGGGTGCCGTCAGCCCGCACACACGGTACCGCTTCCCAGTGGAGCGGGTGCGGTGGAAGCACATCCGAGCCCCCCCCCCCGGGTCCCGTAGGGTAGGTGCTATGTACGCAACTGCCGGCGATGCCAGGGACCCGGACGCCCCGCCGATACGGTCCAATACTACGTCCGTCAAGGAATCGAGCGGATAATCCGGCGCTCCTTTTTTTTTTAATTGTTTTTTTTTTTTTTTTTTTACCACCCCCCCCCCGCACCCGCCCAAAAACCCCCCCCCCCCCCCCCCCCCCCCCCCCCCGCCGTCGTGGATCCGCTAGATATGTGCACCATACGTACTTACTTACTTTGTTAACCCCGAGCAACGGAAGCACAGCGACCCGCCGCCGCCACCACCGCTGCGCGTATTCCGGTCCGGTCCCGTGGCGGTCTCGCCTCCCTTTCCTCCGCTGTCAGCCTATGCACTCGCACTCACACGGTATGTACATGCATACATGCGGAGACAAGATATCTATCGTGAGGATGGGCCAGCAGCCAGCTAACTGGCTAACTAGCGCAAGCGCCGACGTTTCACCACCGAAGCAGCCAACCCCGCATCCGCGGCGCTGTGCGTCTCACGTCGCGTTTCACATCCCTCGTCCACGTTGTCTTTTTCTTTTTGCTGGAGCCGAGACGTCGACCGGACAGCCGTGCTCTACATACCGTACGGTAACTCTCTGCATCGAATGAAAAAGCTCCCCCCCTCCCCCAAGTTGTCATCGATTGGAGTACGGCCTCCCATCGCGTGCACTTGCTGGTTACATAGACCTGTTTCGCGATGGCGAATAAGCCTCCTCCACCCTGTCCCCAAGGGGTTCTCGCGCGCCTCGGCGCTACAGGGTGAGTGTGAGAATGCGCACGATGCTGTCGAAGAAAACCATCCTACTCCCCCTCTTTCCCTCAACTTTCTCCAACTCTTCTTCGCCTTTTACTTTAGAGGTTTTTGTTTCTTTGTTCTTACATTCTCACTGGCTGCCGGATCAGTTCTCTTTTTTTTTCCCCCCTCCTTTCTTTGGGGAAAAATCCTTTTTTTTTTCTCCCTTAATATTCGTATATTTATTACTTATATATCAAGTACGTACATAAGTAGGTAAGTAGCGTCAGCTGCGCTGATCCACGCCATCTCGTCGGGTTACTACCCGCAAGTGCTCCACGGTGGATACATCCGTGAACGATCGTTGACGCCCCCCGATAGTTGGCCGGTCCACACATACATACATCCCTTATCACGGCCGCTCACGATCAAGCCATGGAAGCCGCCGGCGTTCTCTCCATAACCTTCGGGCTGGGCTTCACGCTGTCGACGGCCGTGTACCTGCTGTCTGCGCACGTCAGCCGGAACTACCATCGCCTTTGCCAGGCGCTGCAGCTGACGTACACCCTGTTCCTTCTGCCGCTGGTGCTGTGGAACGTCCTGCAGTTCTCTTCGTTCCTGCTACTGGCGGCGCTCCCCTGCTCCGTGCTTTCCGTATTGGTATCGCTGACGGACCAGGTCGCGCGTGTTGCGTTGACGGTGCTGATATTGTTCGCCGTGCGCCCGCCAATCCACAATACCGGTGAGCGCGGGGTGCTGGTGCTTTTCGTGGTGCTGAGGGCGGTGCTTGCTGCCGTCGTGGTCGGGTTCACAAGGAGCGGGTTCATTCCCGTCTGCTTCCCCGTTGCGGGTCAGGGTGTCGAGCATGGACGGGCGCCGGGGATCACGCAGGTGTGCTTCGATGGGATCCTGATGGCGATCTCGTTGGTGAAGGCGTGGATTGCGTGGAGGGGACGCGGGCGTGGAACGGGCATGGGCGGACTGGTGGCGATCGTTGCTGCCGCCATGGCGTGGATGATTGCCGCTGCGCCCGGGTTGGTCAAGGTGGGGAATGTACTGGTTAGACTGGGCCCCAGTGTCGTGGCGCTGGGTGTTTTGCTCGGTGAGTAGTGGTGTGGTGTCCGGTAGAGAAAAGTGCTGGAAGGCTGACGGATTCAGGGCTCCTCCGGGCATTCCCCGATGCACTCTTCCTCCTCGAACACGAAAGTGCGAGCGGTGGCCACAGTCGGGGTGGCAGCAGTAGCAATGGCGGGTTCCCACCCATGGGCACACGTCGCCCAATGCACCATCGTCTCGCATCCAGCGCCTCAACACCCTTCCGCAGACGTAGCCTAGACGTTGAACGTCAACAGCAGACGGATTCCACCCTATTTCGCAGCGTTATGGGACAGCCAATAGTGCACCCAGGGACGATGGCATCGTGGACTGGAGCATCGGAGCCGTCACTCCCGCCCGTGCCTGCGCAGCCGGCCCTGGTAGAGACCCTCCTCCCACCACACGCTGGTGGGATCTCGAAGATTTCGGGACCAATGCTGGACGGGGGAAGGTTGTTTTCCTCTTCGAACGAAGGGCGGAGGGATGTTAGCCTGCGGACTGTATCGCTTCGTGCCGCAGCCGCGGACCAGGAGCGTCAGAGAGAGGAGAGGGGACGAGAGCGGGTTTCCATGCAGCTCGGCCAGCCATCCAGGAAGTCGCACGGGTCCTTCCATGGAGAGAGGGGAGGTCCGCACAGCGAGGTCCGCCGGAAGCCCGTATCCGCGGGGCCGAGCGAGCGCGAACGAGAGCGGGAGCAGGAGCAGCAATACGTTGACCCGAGAACGTCGGCTTTCACCTACTCTACCGAAGACGACGACGTGACCACACAGTACGCGTACTCGCAGGGCGGTCTCGCGCCGGCCGACCAGCGCGTCCTCTTCGTCAACAGCATCGAGTACGACAATCCTTCGCTCGTGCAATCTCTAGTCTCCCGCACGCCTACCAACCCCGAAAAGGCCCACACGACGGGCCGGTACACCGTCACCGCGACCGCCGGGATCCTGCGTCGCTCCCCGCTGTACGAAGCTTCCGAAGACGAAAGTCCGACTCTTCCGGCGGAGATGACACCTGTCATCGCGCGGAAACGCCCCGAGATCCCGGGCCGTGAGAGCAATCCCCGCGCCATTTTCCCGAGTGAGGAGAGTCCCAGGAGACATGATCGGAGCCGGTCGGTGTCATCAAGAAGGAGCACTAGGTCCCCGGAGGAGGCACCGCTTGTGCCCGTACCACCACCGGCAGCGAGAAAGCAGAAGCAGGCGCCGCCGCCGATCATCATCGCCAAACTCGAGAAGAGTACCCGTGGGCCACCTAGGAGCGCGGTTAACGGTGCTATTCCGATGCCGCCGTCATTCACGCCAGCTCTGCCAACACCGTACGAGACAGCCAAAGCATGGGTCGAGAGTATGGCGCCCGTGATCAAGAACTCCGCACCGGTGCTGGTGGATATCAACGCGGGCGGGAAAAGCGCCTCGATGCGAGGTTCATTGGAGAAACCACAAGAGAAGGAGGAACCCGAGCCCATTCCGGCCATGTCCCCTCGGCGTCCATCGACCCGACGCAGGTCTTCGGCCACACTCGCTGGGCCCGACATCGAAGTTGGAGACAAAGGCACCTCGCAGGGGATAGAGCGCCGCCAAGCGGAAAGCATCACCATAGAGCTGCGGAACGAGATGCCATTCGACTCCGATGCGGAAGGCGAAGGGTCGGCCCCATCGCTCACAACCGCGGACTCTTCGCGTTCATCCCCGCAGGGCCTCCATCAGCGAACCCCGCCCCCGTCACCGCCACCAGTCACCCTAGGCGATTACGATTTCGCCTTTTCCGCATCCGCCGGCGCCACTTCGCCGTGCTCGGCCGACGATTCCGGTTCCATAATCTTCTCGGACATGGAAGACGGCATCGAGCCATCGGACATGATGCACCGACCCAGGCAGCAGCAGACGCAAGACTTCCTGGAGCAGCAGGCCAAGCACTTTCGATTCGGCGATCCGATCCCGACGTTCTCTTCCACGTTCCGCGGCCAGCGCCGGAAGGAACCGCCAGCACCACTCGGCGTAGTCCCACCGCGAGCACGCATCCCGCGGCCCCCGACATACCTCCAGCCGCCCGCGCCCAACAACCGCGACTCAGCCATCATAAGGGAACTGGAGCAGGAAGCCTCCGCACAGGAGAACCAGTGGAGGGGCATGCGACAGACACTGACCGTGCGTGATTCATTCGTGGGCGGGAGCTCGGTCAGGGTATCGAGGGCTCCGTCGAGTGCCACAACCGACACTACTGCTATTACGTCCGCTGGCGGCTGGCAAAAGCAGCTGGCGGAGGCCCAAATGGCGTATCTATCCGAAGCGCCGATTTTGGCGCAACTCGTACAGGACGTGGAGCGTGAGGAGACTGCACCGTTGGACCTCGTCGAGGAATTCGGTGAAGAGGTGGATGCGACGCCATTGCAGCCGACGGTGTATTTCAACCCGACCCTCGAGCTCGACGACGCGAGCGATGGAGACGACGATTACGAGGACGACGAAGACGGTGAGGACGACGAAGACGACGGGCACGATATCGATGCGATGGAATGGGAGATGGTCTCCGCCGCACCTCGCGCGGCGCCGCCGAGCCTATGGGCCGCTGCGGTGGTCCTTTCCCATATCCCATCAGCGCCAAATCTCTGGAGCACGAAGCACAGCGGACGCAAGGGCGATGCCGTAGCACTGCCGGCAGCACTGACACTACGACCACGGAAGCGGTACGATCTCGCGCCGCCGTCGTCGGTGCAGAGTTTGCGACTGTGGACCAAAGCCAAGACTCCTCCCAGCCGGATCGAGGAAGGGACGGGTCTGTGGAAGGACCAGAAAGCGTGGCGACCAAAGAGCTCGCTGCGGAAGCGGGACAGCGCGGTGAAGAAGCAGCGGGTTACGTGGGTGGAGGAGGTCGTTACCGGTTTGCTATCCTTCCGTACAACCCGAGCTCTCGGCAATGACTGACGACCAGCAGTGGAGACGACTGGTCTTCTCGGGAAACTCAAGAAACTCTGGTGGGGGCAGCCAGTGCCAGCGAAGATCGAAGTCGCACGCCCAGTGCCGCCACCGCCACCGACACCTGCAAAGAAAGCGGTGGACGATGGGATCGCCCGCAAGTACTCTCGCAAAGCGCTGCCGTCGCTGCCAGTGATGGTATCGGGCCACAAGCCGATCGCACGGCTGTGGAGGGAGCAGCCAAAGAGGAGTTCACTGCGAGTCAGGCGGACACGGTTGTGGCCGTCGGCGGAGCCGCTCCCTCCTCTGCACGCCGCGACTGCTACGGCCATTGCTGCTGATGCTGCCTTCGCGGGGCGCAGGGCTCGGCATAGACAACTCGGTGCGGGCGCGATCACTTCGACAGCACTGTGGACGAAGGAGGAGAAGGATGTTTCCGCAGCGCGGGCTGGCGATGCCAACAAACGCCATCCTCGCCTGTGGATCCCGTCCAGAGGCAGCCCCGCCAACACCAACGACAACGCCAGCACCAACGCCGGCACCAACACCAACCCCGCCTCCACCTCCGCGAGCGCGTCACCACAGCCATGGGATCAGATCGAGACGATGGAGCAGCACACTCGATCACAATTGCGAGCCACCGGGGCCGCACCAACCAACACCGAGAGCCCGGCCCCCACCAAGGGCAAGGGGTGCGCAAGCGCCCCCGCCGTGCGGGGTGCAGGCGAGGACGAAGGTGTGGGAGGGCTGCCAAGCGGTGTCCGGCTTCATGCAGTGCTGGGGCGACGCTCGTTGCGGGTGTCGCCGACCACCACTGAGACAGCCAGCCTGGTCAGAGTCAAGATCGGCGGGCGAGTGTTCGCAGCGTCGGTGGGATCGGTGCCGAGCACGAACACGACGATGGCACGGGCGGACGGCGCGGTGGTCACGATCGCGACAGAATCTGCGGACGAGAGCAAGTTGGCGTTGCGGCTGGCCAATGCAGATGGTACGTGTTGCGTTTCTTCCTTCTTCTTTCCAGCGCCGACGTCAATCGCCACTCGGGTGGTCTGACTGCCCTTCTCCGCGCTCTCTTTCTCCTTGTCTCGTTTCCGCTATCCCCGCTCCGATCCGCTGGTTGCTCTTCCCTGCCCCTTCCACCACACACCAATATGCCCGCCCCACCTTTCGTGTGCCGGTGTCTCACTTCCTTGCCCTTTCCAAAGTGCCGCCCCACCCCAAAAGGATCCACCCAAGTTCTCCCCAGCCCTTGCACGGTCCAGCCGCCGGCGCGATGCAAATAATTCCTAACCCAAAGAACAAAAAAGAACAAAAAAAAACAAAAAAAAAAACAGAAAAAAAAACTCCCCAAAGCGCAAAACAAGTGTTCGTTGTTCCCCCCGGAATGTGCTAACGCCTGACCCCACCAGTTGTCCCCGAAGACTACGAGCGCGTACCAGCAGGTGCGACGACGCAGGGTACCGAACATGATCGTCATCGCCAGCAGCAGCAGCAGCAGCAGAAAAAGCAGCTTCTGCTCGTTCAGCCAAACGCACCTTCCTCTCCAACAACTGCACCTGCCTCTTCCCCAACCCAATCCCAACCCGTACATACAACCACTGCATCTGCGTCCGCATCTGTAACCGCCGCCCATCGTGCTCTAGACCACATAAGCAACTCCTCCGCATCCCTCGAAAGCAGCACGGCTCGTCGTTCGAGTGCAATATCATCTCGCGTCTCCTCCACGATGCAGTCGCATAATATCCTCTGTCCCCACCTAAGCCTATCTTCTCCCCCGCAAGCAAACTCTCCATCCCGAAAGCCAAATCCCATTGACCCCCGAGAACCTAATAGTCCGCCCATCACCGTCACCACCGCCACCGCCACCGCCACACCCTCGAAGCCCCGCCTCTGGAGCCCGCCCGCGTCATCGATCACACCCTGGCTAGGCGACGGTGACAACGACGAACCGAAGCAGAAAATGCTGTGGAGCAAGCGGTCCGCGAAGAGAACAACGGAGCAACAGCCAGAACACCCTAAATCTTCGTCTTCGCCTTCGGTGAACCTTGTGGAGAACGTGCCCCTGCCCGTTGCGTCCGGAGAGCTGTGGCGGCAGCGGCAGGAGACAACACGCGCGGAGGACAATTCTGTAAACTGGCTGGCGAAGTGTATGAGAATCGTGAAACGCAAGGGGAATGCGACGGTAAGCGGAGGCAGAAAAGAGAAGGAGCAGAAAGCGTCGCGACAGAATATCTTTGTGCGGAGAGGGAAGGTTTTCATCAGTGCAGGAAGCTCGAAACGGGAGGACCCACGACCGGTAATCGCCCGGCCGAAGTTCTCGAGCCGCGCGTTGACCCTGGGGGAGACCGTTCCCGTCGCCGATGTGGAGAGTACGGTCGAAGTCAAGGTTGCAGGCAGACTGTGGGCTGCGAGTACTCCTTCTCCCCCGCCTGTCCGGGCCGTCGTCGATAAGACGCCACTGTGGATTCCGGAAACTGCTGCGCGGACCACCGACGCTGTCCCCGAACGTATCGCCGCCCAAAACGCGCCTAAGAAGCAGGTCGCTGCCGTGGAGTTGCCGAAGGCGACCGGCTCGCTGTGGGATCAGCAGCGGCCGAAGGACATCGTCGTCAGGCGCGGAAAGGTCGTGGTTGGTTCGAGCAGCAACAGTAGCCTATGGACCGCCCCGAAACCCCCGACCGTGCGAAGATCGAAATCGAGTGTCACCGTTCTTGCTGTGGAGAAGGTGGAGGATGTCGGCGAAGTAAAGGAAGTGGAAGTGAAGGTAGCCGGACGACTCTGGACCGCGCCGGTCCCGGAACAACCCGTTGTCATTGCCCCCGCGTCGCCACTGTGGAGCAAGGAAACCGCCATGCGGACTACCGATGCCATTCCCGAGCGAGTAGTCACGGCGCCGAGAACGACGGAGCTTGATTTACCCAAGATGTCGGGACCGTTGTGGTATCTGCCGCGCGCGATGGCTGTCAAGAAGGGAAAAGTCGTGGTAGGAGATGGGCTCTGGAATTCCCGTCAACAGCACATTTCCCGTCTGGCGACGCTGCCTCATTCGACAAGTAGCCGAAAATTGATTGCAGTGCCACAGCGCGAGGAGAAGCCACGAAATGAGGCAATCGTCACGGTTAAGGTCGGCGGGCGTCTATGGACTGCCGCAGCACCACCTGCGCCTTTCGCATATGCCAACGAGACACCAAAGTCTCCCCTCTGGAGCAAAGAAACCGCAAAACGCAGCACCGAAGCTGTTCCCGAGCGAGTTGTCACTGCCCCAAGAACGATGAGCACTGATTTGCCAAAGGCCGTTGGATCGTTGTGGAAGAAGGAGGATATCGTCGTCAGGAAGGGTAGGGTCGTTGTTTCCAGCAGCCTGTGGAATGACCAACCGGAGCAGTTTCGCCGACCGATTCCACGCCGATCGAGGTCGAATATGACTGTTTTCAACGTCGAGAAGGAAGAGGAGGCGAAGGCAGAAAAGTTCGAAGTAAAGGTTGGGGGCCGATTGTGGAGTGCATCCAGGAGTCAGTCTGCTTCCCCGCCCGCTGTTGCCACTGCACCGTCAGCACCCCTCTGGAAAAAGGAAACAGCCTCCCGGGCGACACCGGTCATGCCTGAACGCGTTGTGCCAGCCCGGCGGAAGGCGGCTGTCGAGCTTCCCAAACCCACCGGTTCTCTCTGGAACAGTCGCAACGTCGTCGTCAAGAAAGGCAAGGTAGTCGTGTCCCCCAACAACCTCTGGAACCAGGCCGAGCGTACGCAACCTCCAGTCCTGCGGAAATCCGCCTCTAGTCGTGTCGTGATCCCTCGGGAGAGGTGCGAGGATGCCGTAGCGGTCCCGGAGGTGGACGTAAAGGTTGCCGGAAGACTGTGGGCTGCCTCTTTGCCCGTCGCCGCGGCCGCCCCTGTTGTCGAAGCTCCAAAGTCGCCTCTTTGGTCCAAGGAGACTGCGAAGCGCAACACCGAGGCTGTTCCCGAGCGCGTTATCACTGCTGCCAGAACGATGACTATGGAGCTTCCGAAGGCCACCGGGTCGCTGTGGACTCTCCGCGATGTGCCTATCGTCAAGAAGGGTAAAATAGTCGTCTCCTCCAGCTTGTGGGATAATCCTGAGCCCGTCCTGCGCCCGGTTTTGAGAACGTCAAGGTCGAGTCGGACGGTTCTTGCCGTTGAGCAAGCAGAAGAGCCTTCAAAATCGATTGAAGTCAAGGTCGCGGGAAGGCTCTGGATTGCGGACAGCAATCTCCCCGCCACGGTCGTTCATGCCCCAAAAACGCAACTGTGGACTCCTGAGGCTGCAGCCCGGACTACTACTGCGGTGCCGGAGAGGGTCGAGACCGCGCCGAGGAAAAAGAGCGACTATCTCCCTAAGGCCTCAGGCGCTATGTGGGCCAAGAGAGAGATCGTTGTCAAGAAGGGCAGGGTTGTCGTTTCCGGCCTCTGGAGTGAGGCATCTAGCCCAGCGCCATCACGCCCGGTCATCAAAAGGTCTGTGTCCCGTCTGGTTGTTGACGCTGTCGAGAGGATGGAAGAAGAGGAAAAGAGGACGGAGGTGGAGGTGAGGATCGGAGGGAGGCTCTGGACCGCCATCCTACCTGCCAATCCGCTGCCCGTCGCTGCCGTTGCGCCGCTTTGGACCGCCGCGACTGCGTCGCGCACCACCGATGCTGTGCCGGAGAGAGTTGAGACCGCCCCCAGGAAGAAGAGCGATTCCCTCCCCAAGGCTACCGGATCGCTGTGGGCCAACAAGGACATCACTGTCAAGAAGGGCAGGGTTGTCATTTCCGGCAGTCTTTGGGATCAGCGGCCCGAACGGCTCCAGCAACCGGCAGTGAAGAGGTCAGCGTCCTCTGTGGTTATTCAGGGTGTGGAGAGGGTAGAAAAAGAGGAGACGGCGGGGGTGAAGGTGAAGGTTGGAGGGAGATTGTGGGCCGCCACGTTACCCACCGCTGCTCCCGTTGTAGCGCATGCACCCGCACCACTCTGGACCATTGCAACTGCGTCGCGGACCACCACTGCCGTGCCCGAGAGAGTTGAGACCGCGCCGAGGAAAAAGAGCGACCATCTCCCCAAGGCTACCGGGTCGCTTTGGAGCGTACAGAACGCCGAGTCAAAGAAGAACGAAGTCCTTATTCCCGGAGCTCTCTGGCAAGCTGATGCCTCCGATTCTCGGCCCGTACTGCGAAATGCGACCTCGAGCAGAACCCTCACGGTTGCGCCGATGAAACAGGTGGATAACAGATGGAAGTTGATGGTGGATGGCAAGCTATGGACTATGGAGACCACCCCCGCGGCAGCTCCTACCCCCGTGAAGGCGCCTTTGTGGAGTAAGGAGACCACTGAGCGAACTACAGCTGCTGTGCCGGAGAGGGTCGCGACTGCGCCGAGGAATATGGGGATCGAGTTGACGAAGGCTATTGGATCGTTGTGGAGCTTGCGGCACACCGAAGCCACGAAGGAGAAGGTTGCCGTGTCTACCAGTCGTCTCTGGGGAAGCCCGGAATACTATCAGCGGGCCGAAGAGAAATCGTCGGGAGCAGTCGAGGTCGCCATTGCAAGCCGGTTGTGGGCTGTCCCGGTACCGAAGTCGGCCGTTGTGCAATCAGCACCATTATGGATCCCCGCAACCGCCGCCAGAACAACCTCCGCTATCCCTGAACGAGGGGCTCCCGTGGTCAGGAAGATGAGTCTGGATCTGGCCAAAGCCTCAGGCTCGCTTTGGAGCATTCGGGACGTCGAGGTCAACCAGAGGAAGGCTACCGTCAATGCCGGACTGTGGCAGGGAGAGGGATCACCCATTGCGGAGCGCAGCCAGCCGCCAATGGAAGCCAGAAGCAGGCTATGGACCGCAACAAGCGCCCCCCCATTGCCACCGCCACCGCCGATGGAGGTACTCTGGACCGCTCCTGCACAGGGTCCGATCATGGAAGAGCCCGATCAGGACGAATTCGACAAGTACGCAGCGTCGCTTCCGCCTCGCGAGACCGCCAAGCGAAATCCTACTGTCACGCGTACCACTACCGTTGCCGGCAGCTTGTGGAGTCCCGAAAAGATTCCCGAAGACAACTACGCAATCAACGTCGGAGGCCGGCTCTGGGCCGTTCACCACGCCGTGCCCTCCTCCCCACCGCCAAGCAGACTCTGGTCTCCCCGGACGACGCCGCCCATGCCCACTCCCGCCGAGACGCAGCTCTGGCACGCCGCCACGGCCTCCCGCACCACCACCGCTAAACCGGGCCGCAGCCTCTCCATCTCCCGCAAGCGAAGCATCAACCTCCGCAAAGCCACCGGCAGCCTCTGGGGCGAAGGCGAGGATGACATCCCTGTCCCGCCGCTGTCTCGGACGTCTACGATATCCTGCAGCAGCGAAGAGGACGAAGAGGAGTACATCCCCGTCGTCAGGATGTGGCAGCCTGTTGCCACAAGCGGACGGAAGGGAGTAGTAGTGCTCGGTCAACAGAGGAGGGAGTGCTATTACTCTTCGCTTTTCGGTGGTCGTGAAGATGTGTATCTCGAGAGAGTTGGGGCCGGGAAAGTGAGGATTTCCGCCGCTCCTGGTTCTGCGGGAAGGGGAGCTTAGAGGGGTTTTTTCTGTTTTCTTCTTTACTGTAAGATGCCATAGCGGGATTTGGTTTGATTGGGCTCACTGTGCTGGAGTGGAGTTTTCGGTATTGGGACGATGTGGTTTTGCCCATCGATGTTGGTTTTGGTGTTGGATGGGTTTTGACCCAGCGGTTTCTTTTGTGTTTTCTACGCATGTATTCTATCGTATATCTACCATATGTTGACAACCGATCAGCCACAAACAGCCTCTGCCACTCCAGCCAGTCACATGAGTTCCCATTAGATAGTAGATAATCGCGTCTTTTGCCTGCCACCCGTCACACATGTGCATACAATACCAAAAAAAAAGGGGGGGGGGGGTTGGTTATCGCTATGGCAGCGCTACGGGAATGCTACTGGACAAATAGGAATCCGAGGGGCGAGCGAGAATTCCATGCCATGATGATTAGGCATTTACAACAAAACCGTATTTAATTTCCGGTACATAACGGCAGCTTTGACCATGCCGCACTCCGTCGACAACCAGTTTCCTGCATGACCGCAATTGGAGGAAAATGTTGTCGATACATACCAGCACTGCTACAAGGGGAAGGAAAAGATGCTCCTACATACGCCACGCCTGATGCAAAATCGTGCCCTCAATAATCCAAAACCGAACAACGCCTCAAGTACACAGTAACGACGGGGGTAGCTCTTCCAATAGTTAGGTCTGATGGTCTTCTCTTGCTCACGCGTCGAATTACCCCACCATGCAAGTTGCCAGTGAAGCGAGCCGACGGGCAAGCAAGCCGTCGGGAGAGCCGCAGACGAGCGGAACTGATGGGCGATCCGATGAGCGGATCCGGTGAACGAGTCGTCGGAAAAGCCGACGGCCAGCGGAACTAAGGAGTGATCCGATACGCGAGTCGTCTGGCGAGCGATCTGGCGAGTCGCGCGGCGGGCGAGCGTAAGAACGGAGCAAATACGGCGACCAGCGTTGGCGGCCAAAGGGCATCGACAAGCAGACAGTGTGGCCTGAATTTCTTTATACATATCAATAATAATAATACCGGCAGAAGTGTTAAGCATGCTACGCAAGTACGGTAAACTTAAGGAAAGTACGGTCATCATCAAGAATGCCGCGTGAATGCAGCGATTGTAGAGAACAAGCAGTATCCAGCAGCTCGAAGCGAATGCAGTAGATAGTTATCTATCACAGCGGACATTTTTCCAGACTGCGTTTTCAAGAGATTAAAAAAATTTCAGGTATATATATATATGTCAATTATATAGGTACACGGTTCTTTTCGCGGCGGTCATGCTACTGCCACCTCCGAATGGCCGGCTCATTGCCGCAGCGATAAAACCCCGTTTTGTTTTTTTTCTCCTCTGCTGGCTGTACAGACTGCACACACGCATCCAAACGAGAGCACGCAATCGGTGCACCGGAGCGGAGACGTCCGACCCCCGAACGCCTTGATTTAGCCGATCGCAAGGATCGGCGGACGCGGACGGAACGGTTTGATCTGGTTGGCTGGCTGCAAGGACGCCAGGCCAAGGCTATATATGTATGTGCAGCGGAGATGCGGCCGCGGAGATCGGACGGGCTGGAGAACCAAGCAGAGGGCGGAGATGGGGGGTTTACATAAGCGTTCGCGATGTCTGTGTAGTTCCCTTCACACCTTCCTTGGCACGGGTACAATGTATGTGTCCTCCGGCGGGTGGGGTTGGGGGGTGCAAATACTCGCCCGCCGCCCGAGGCAGGTGGGACCGGCGGATAGATGGGAACATACCTGGCGTGGATGGTGGAGGGCAAACCGTCCGCCGGGGGGGGAGGGGACCCCATCGCAGGCGCTTCTCGGCCGACGACCGGGGACGGTGTCCGCGATCGATCGCCTGTAGATACATACATATGTACGAACGATATGGCGAGCCCGCTGCGGCGGCCGGTGCCATTGCGGAGTGGCAGCGGAGAGCAGGCTCTGGGGGGGTTGTGCTCCGGATGCCCCTCGCCGAATCGGTCAATCCGCATGGAGCGACGGCTCGTCCACATCCGGGGGAGCATGCGCAACGCGAATTGCAGCCCCTTCTCGCACTATGTATCCGTAAGCCGCCGGGCGTCTCTTTGGCGCGGCTGGCGCGTGTCTGGAGCCGTTTAGATATCTCCGGAAAAAAATAAAATTCTCCGCGTGGATAGATATCCTGTACTGCTCGCCCGCCCGCCTCTGGCAGCACGGACTCTGCGGATTGTACACTAACTGAATCAACCGATGATCTATTTTTTCTCTCTTTCTCTTATTTATCCGCTGATCGCGTGCGTAGCTCCCACCGACGACCCAAAAAAAAAACTAAAGTTAACAGCTGGCCACCAACACAGGACCGTGCGAGTGATATTCTGTGCGTGGCCAGGTACGTACATACGCATGCATACTTCTCTGTGCAGCCACGGGGCTCGCGGCATGGGGGATGTCTGCATGGAAGCCCCGGAAGGCATCTATCGGCCGCACGCGTACTCGACACGCGAGGACAGGATATACGTGCGCTGCACGCATCGATCGAAAAGGCGGACCGGTTGCATAGCTGGCCGGATCGGACGGAGGGGCGCACTCAAGACGATGGGTGCAGACAGCAGTCGGCCGCCGGTCGGCCCGAATGCCGCCAACACTACCGAAAGCACGCACCGGGGGGGGTACAACTTGGTCCAGTCGGTGCGAATATCGCGACGCGGCCCCTCCGGCGGCGGCCGTGGCCCGCGCGGACCCGTGCCGCGACGCCTAGGCCCTTCCGCCTTGCCGTGGAAACCGGTACAATATACGGAAGGTCTCCTTGTCACACTCCATCACTCCGCACCGACGGCGCACCCGCCCGAGCCATCTCCGCCATCCTCGCCCGCGGGCCGAATGTCGCGAACTGAACCGGGGAGGGTGCTGCGTACATACGGGACCCCAGCTGCCAGCGCGGCGGCAGTGGTTGTGGTTGCCATTGCTGCTCTCTCTTCTCTCTCTGTACCGTATCGCCGGACCGACGGCAGGAAAAGCGAAAGCAGAAGACCGGCCCGATAACCACGATTCCGACCGCTCTGAACCCAACTGCTCCCAGTCCGCCTCTCAACATCCGTGCTCCTCGGGAATGCCAGGATCGCCGCGGTCCGCGGACACCCGACGCGACGATTAGCCGTGGGACGCTTCCTTCGCCCGTCTGCGCCGACACTTCGTCCTCCGCCGGCTGCAGTTTCTCGAAGAGGTGTGTTCCTTGTCTGGCGGACACCTCTCCTTCCGTCGGGGCCGCGCCCGCCAGCAGTGATCGCTAGGGCGGGTCAACCCGCTGCTTGTCACAAGGCTTGTAGACTGCCGGGCTGATCCTCTGGTGGGACCAGGCCATAGACTCCAGCCATTTCTTCTCCGAGATGCGCCGCTTGAGGCGAGCGAGCGATGCCGGCAGAGGCATACTCACCGCACCGCACACGTTGGGTACTCGTTGTCGCTCATCCTCAAGCGAGTGCCATCTCGTGCGGCAAGTGCAACAGAGCGGCATGTTCTCGCGCTGACACGTTATGGCGTGGTGGCTAGCATCGGCCTGTTTACCGACCCAGCCCTTTCCCTTCCTCGGACACACACACCAGTTCTCATTATTAGGTATCGAGATCAACTAAGTAAGTATCGATGACAAAGAAACCCAGACGGCAAAAGAAACAGCCGCAGCAATGGGTGAACGAGCTCCCGGAAACGAACCCGACTCCTGTGGACGAACGAACGACAAAGACAAACACGACCCCAACGATACTCGGTTGCAAGAACTTCAGAACAGAAAAAAAACCCCTAAACAGTATGCGCGGAAGCCGACAAAGAAGCGTGCGAGAAAGACGCAAACGAGCGTTTCGAAACCCCCAAGTACGCAAGGAGACGACTAAATGATGCATGAGTGGTAATTGTCGGAAGAGAAAGAAAGAAAGAAAACAGATAAAAGCTATCCAAAAGAACTTTTGCTCCCCGTAGTGCAGGGCGTAGAACACTGGAACCAGGGTGTGTTGTCGAATCTGGCCCCTCCACCGCATGTGGACGATTGCGCCGCCGCCGTGTCAGTGCTCCCATAGTGGCCGATAGAGGTTGCTGCCGCCGAGTTGCCGTCACCTTTTCAACCCAACACGCGACTCGTTAAAATTCTCCACCGGCCATTCCTCCCTCTTCAAAACCTCCCGCCCACGGCCGCGCCCCCAGTGCGCCCTAGTCCCCCCCCCTCCCCCAGCCGTGGCCAAGCCCCCACGCCCCCTACTACCGCACTCTCCCCTTCTCCTTTCCCTTTCCTTTTCCCTTCCCCTTGCTCCCTGTTCCACCCCCCGCGGACTCCTCTCGCCCAGGACTTCCCCCAGCATCCTGCTTCCGTGCGTTCTCGATCAGCATGGTGAGCTGGCTCTTCTGCCTGGGTAGCACAGGACGGACGAGCGCAGTCGCCGGCTCCACCGGGAGGCCAGCATCTGCCTTCAACGGTACGACCTCGTCGACCACCAGGACGTTCTTTCCCTTCCCCTTCACGCCGGCCCGAGATGACGTCGCTGTGGCCACCACGTTTCCCGACAACGCCGTTGTCGCTTGGGCTCTAACCACGCGCGATAGGATGTCCTTCTGTTTGGCCTTCTTGTCGATGTATTTCGTTCGAAAGTCTGGGTCGACGATCCAGCCGCCGCCAGAGGATGCTGCGGATTCCTTGCGCTTGGGCGACTTGGACTGCTCCTGTTCCATCGGCTTCTCCGTAACGGCTGGCAGCGACCGCGGCGGCTCCACTTCCACTACATCCTCGACCGGGGACTCGGCCGCATTGCTGCTCTTGCTGCGACGCATCGGTGGTGCGATTCCTCTCGGACGGTTGACTCTGCCGGCTGCGGTTGGCTTCTTGCCGCCACGGCGGGCTTTCGCGCGGGGTTGTTCCGCTCTTGTGGCCGGCTTCGTAGTGCTGGTTTTCGACGAGCGTGACGACCGGGAGCCCTCGGACTTGAAACTGGTCGAGATCCATTCGCTGGCCTTCGATTCCTGCACAGTGTCCAAGGCCATCATGGGATTGGGTTGTCGCGGAGAGGGCAGCGGCCGCAGTCTCTTCTGCGGGGGTGATTGTTGTTGTTGTTGTTGTTGTTGTTGTTGTTGTTGCTGCTGTTGTTGGTGGTGTTGGTCGTCTCCTTGTTGTTGTCCAACCGCTGCTGCTGCTGCTGCACGCAACCGTACTGGTGAAGCCTGCATCCGTGGGGCCGGCGCGGGTGGCGAGGGTGGCGGATTGTGTAAAGACTTCTGTAGGGACAGAGTAATCTCGGTGAGCTGGGGTTGCTTCGACAGAAATGAATGGCTTGCGAATCCGCGCTGTACCGAGTTTGGAACTGGACTCGGTGGCGGGGTAGGGGGACACTCGATGTCGAGGGAGATGCGGGGCGTCAGCGCGAATACATCCGCAGCTGCGGATTCTGGAGGCGCAGGTTGGCCCCGCTCGGACATGGACCGGATGTCTACTGGCGGCGTCGTCCTCGGTTTCTGTTGGCGGGGAACAAGGTCGTCTTCCTGGTGTATCCGCATGAACAGGGCCGACACGGCTTTCCCGGAGAACGGCCGGTCGGCGCTCTGGCAGCTCCATATCCGCCAGAACAGATTCTCCAATCGGTGGCCGTTCTCGACAACATCTCTGTTTACATGGTAGACTGTACGGACGGCAGATGTCAGCTATGTCGGGCCTGCTGGCGAGATAAGACGCGGCAATGGAAGGGATGTGAGCTTGTGTACGAGTGTACGGGTGCACGGGCGTACGGGTGTAAGAGTGTAAGAGTGCGTAAGTGTAAGTGTGAGTGTACGGGAGTATAGTGTGTGGAGTAGCGAATCAATCGGTTTGATATCCGGAGGCCAGATAGGGAGCGGAACGTGAGAAGCACCCCCGGGTTGATTCGCGTTTAATATCTCAGGCCTGCAGGTAGCAACCACGGGCCACCAGAAAAAGAGAAGGACTTTTTTTTTCTTTTCTTTTCTGTTTGCAAGTAGGGAGAGCAGCGCAGGTAGGGAGAGCAACGAAGGGAGAGGAGAGTAAAGGAGAACAAGGAGCAAAGAAGAAGAAAGAAAGAAAGGAGAAAAGAAGGGAGCACTGGAGGTCGCGGGTCCCGTCCTCGGGTACACATACCCTTCCACATTTGGCTCAAAACATCGGAGGTAAATACATCGAGTTGCCGAAAGCTATCAGGGACGGAGGCTTTGTTGGTCACGATACCGCCGATTGGCTTCATCGAGTAACAGGTTGAAGGAAGGGAGTTTGCGCGCAGGTTTTAGCCGCGAAGTATGGGTTTTTTTTCTTCTTTTCTCCCTTGCTGGATGCGGCGACGTACAGAGCGAGGATTATATTTTTTTTGTATATTTTTTTTCCCCCGCGGCGAGAGATAGACGGACGGACGGAGGGAGGGAGAGCTCTGAGCGACAGCTTGGAACAGGCAGAAGCAAGGAAAGAAAGCGGCGGATTGCTGGAGTGGGAATCGCAGTAGTAATAAGAGGTTGGCGGAGCTGTTTGTGGTGGTGGGGGGGGGGAACGAGCGGAAGGGCCCGAAGCGGGACAGTGGAACGTATTCGTGGGGGGGGTGGGGAGTGCAGGAGAGGAGAGGAGCGGAAGGAGAGGCGGGGGAGGGAGGAAGAAGAAGCAGATGGCGGGAGGAGGAGAAAGAGAAGGAGGGAGGGGGGGAGGAGGCGAGGCGAGTCGGGGCCGGCGGAGGGCTCGATCGAGAGGTAGCAGGCAGATTTTAGTTTGACGGGGTTAGTTCGCCAGAGCAAGCGGCGGTACAAAGGGAGCTGGTTTTTAGTATAGTGCCGGGAGGTAAGCAACACTCGCAGCCGACTCTCCGCCGTCCGCGGCTGCTGCTGCTGCTGCTGCTGCTGCTGCTGCTGGCCGCTGGCTGGGGGACGTCGATTCGGGGGGGAGGGGGCGTCTTTCTCTCGCGCCTTCCGTCTTCCGGTCGACGGCGCGGTGGGGAGGGAGCGATCGGCGAGCGCGAGTCGGCGTGTCGAGCGAGACGTGTAGCGGGCAGCCGTGTCTCCGGGTCGTTCGCACGGGCAGGCGGTCGGCGAGGGCGAGGGCGAGGGCGAGGGCAGCATTGTTGCAGCAGCGAGAACGGAGCGAAGGCGAGACGGACATGCAATGCTTCAGCGGACAGGCGCGGCGGGTTGGGCTCCACCACTCACCGCTCGCTTCCCGCTGCCCCCCCCAATGGCTGTCCGCCTCGCCGCGCTCCAATTCCAACGGCTCGGCCACCCTTCCCTTGTGTCTCGGGTGTCCGGATCGAGCAGCCTTCCAGAAGCGACGGCGCTGCGGCGTCGTCTGCAGCAGCAGCGCCTCCTTGTCCGCCTGGGCTCAACTGCGCCCGGGCCCCGTCTGCTGGTCGCCGCCACCGTCGGGGCCCGCGGCCGCAACTCGGACATTATGTACTCTGGCTGTGCCACAGCCACACAGCAGTGAAAATCGCTATCTATTGTGCATGCTCACATGTCGAGACAAAATTAAAAACTAAAAAGCGAGCCCAGTCACGTGCAGGCTGGAGTAACCGCAGCAAACTGCACCAGGAGAACGGCTGTGCGTCGCTCTGTTCTGTGTTCTATGCACAGCACACGGCATCTACGAAACCGCCCTTCCCACGGCCGACCATCAATGCCCCGGCCAGAAGTCTTCCCGTCGTGTTGATGTTCTTCGCCGCCAGGGATCGAGAGTGCACGCGTGAACTTCATCCGGACGTGACGGAGCCGGAGCCGGTCGAACTGTTGCACTGCGGTTCCTCTTGGCTCCCTCCCTCGCTTCCCCCCCTTCTTGCTGTCTCGTAAACGACCGTCATACTTTTGTGCTTTTGCTGTGGTAACGCGCCTCCAATCTTGGTATAAACAGTACTGACCAAGAGCCAGTCCATCCGCCACCATTGCTACATGCTTGTCGAGCCGAAACACGACATTCGACCACAAGGTAGCATTCTCAGGAACGGGAATCCACATATGCTGCTTGTCATTGTGATGGACATGGTGGCAGTGATCACAGGCTGGTAATTCTTCTCTGTGTGGTGCCGCGGTTATTGGTGTCGGCATGGGTGTTCTCCACCAACTACATACTGTTCTTGCCCGCCAAGAGATCTAGTTGGTTTTAATTCCCATTGCCGTAACGCAGCAGCCCCGGCTCGTACGGCCCCCCTGGTGGCAGACTCCCCCAATCGCATCGATCCTTCTCCAGAAAATCCGGAGAGACTCCGGTCCCTTCAAATCACTCAGGACGCATGGCTTGCGGAAACATCTCCCCCTGGCCACAACGGGCGACGATGGTAACCTTCCTTGGTTTAGCCCCCGCGCGGCGCACGGCTGGCGGTGGATGGACATCGTTTCTTCCCTGTCCTTCTTCGTGGGACCCGTTGTTTGTGGCGAACACGCCAGCAGGACAAGATACATATCTATGCACACGGTGCGCGTCCATCTGTTGGACCTGGCTCGAGATCCGGGGAAGGGCGGCGTCAAAAAAAAAAACAGAAGCACAGGATGTGGCGGCCATTCGGCCTGCTCGTCGAACCAAACTGCGCCGTCAGTGTTGCAGCGGATTGGAAATAGCTGCGGGTAACGGACGAAGACGCGTGGCGCGGACGTCGACAATCGAAGAGCAAGGAACTCGCAAATCGGCGTCCTTCCGTCGACACGTTGTGGGGCTCATGCCTGCATCAAGACTGCTAGATATCTATGGTATGTACAGTAGATGTGCCCAGCCAAGTTCGCAAGGTATGTGCTCAGCCACACACAATAATCCCCTCTCCAGAACATTGAACCGCACACACACACAAGTACCCATGTATCGAACCCGCCCCCACGTCCCCAACGAGGGCAATACGTCGAGAAACCCCCCCCCGTCCATGTGTCCATCCAGAGTGTGTGTGCAGAAGCACAGAAGGAGAGACGGAGCAAAGACATCGCGAAACCCCCCACTCGTCGTCTCACCCGTCTCGCCGTTCTCGGAGCGGCCACTCCTGCTCGCCGCCGTGTGAGGTGCGTCCCCGGGGAGACGCGGAAGGAAGGAAAAGAAAAGAACCAGCAGCAACTAGGAACGAACGCTTCGGGGGGGGGTATGTACGTAAGTTCGATTCCTTGCAGGAAAGGACAGGAAACAGAAAAGAGAGAGCTGTGCCTCGTACACAGCCAGAGGTACGGCACGTAGTTATTGCGGAACCTACACGGATGGGCAGATACAAGATAGCCGACAAACGGGCTGAAGGGACCGAAACGAAATGTAATGCACGTGGAGAACGGATGCAGAGCGGATGTCGATTCTCACTGCTGCCTCGTTTGCGCAGCCGAGAACCGACCCCGATACGCGATGCGGACCGGCGACTGCGGGGCTGGTGGGGGCTGCGCAAGTACATGTGTATGTAAGTAGAGTAACTATGTGTGTACGCCTAGAGGGTGACTATTTACAGAGTTACGTGGGAAAGTGGCGAGTGGAACAGGCCAGTCCGATTGGAAAGGCGCGAATGGCAACGTCTACTGCGCCACCGAGCTACAGATAGCTGTCCACGCCGACGGATAGGTGCGGCCCATATCTATCCGCACGGCTCCAACGGCGGCCGGGCGGACGGCCATCTGGCGGGGATCGTTTCGCGGGGACGATCTGGAGGAGAACCAATGCTCGCCCTGGTCCGTCCGGTCCGTCTTTGAGGAAGGACCGGACTGGACCACCGTGGACCGAGAACATACATAGAACAATGCCTGTGGAAGTTGCCGTTGAACCAGCCCAACAATATCCAGAAGATGCAGCGACCGGCAGACACGGAAGCCCGAGAGGTGCCACATGTATTCGAGTCAGCTCTCGGGTGGGGGAAGCCAGAATCGGTGCCCACAACTGCCATTCCATCCATCCGCAACGTCCACAAGACCGAGCCCGGCGTCGTCACGATCACGTCATGTGAACCGAACTGTACGGGGGCGCTTGCGTTTCCTCCCAGACGGGGGCGCGTGAATGGGGCTGGACTCCCGCGAATGCGCGACGCGGGTGGAGGAGGCTCCATTGCGACCAACCTAACCGACCAAACCCTCGTGCCAAGCACCCCCAATGTCATGGCACGTTTTTTTTTTCAATGTCACGACGCGTATCAATTGGGACGAGATGGCGATTGGAGTCCCCGAGACGCCGCGCGGCAGAGGATCCCGTGATCGCGATTCCAGACGCGCGCGTCGTCCGGCACAGATCGCGACGGAGGCCTCGATCCCTGAGCGTAGTCTGTGTATGTATGTATGTATGTATGTATGTATGTAGGTTGAATCGGCGACGAAAACAACAGCAAACGACACGAAACCCCCCACAGCGAACTTGCATCCCCGATCCCCGACAGCCCCCATGGCTGTCCCAACCGGGGGTTTTCCAACCACGGCATATCTATACATATATTGTATTGCAGTAAGCCCAAGGATCGTCGCAGCGGAGAGCAAGTTCCATCCAGCTCAACTCTCCGAGTCCTGATGACCTCCAGCACATCATAGCATGTATGTATGCAGTGTACACTGTCCGGATCCGCCGGGTTCGCCAGCGCGCCACTCTCATTTGCCGAGCTGGGTCAGCAGATCATGTGAACTGCCACTCACCGTTCAGCTGATCGTGCGCGTGGGGCAAGATCGGAGGTTGGATTTCCTTGCGTTCCTGCAGCCCCCTCCCCCCCTCCCCCCTCCAGCGGGAAGGCGAGATCGATGAAGGGAATAGATGGCCCTCGGCTGCTGGCGGCGAAGGAGATAGCGTGCGCTGGCGCTCTGGAGAAGTGCTCCCGGATGCGTCTTCCGACTTACTGGAACATCTAGCACGGGCCGCACGTGATGCATCGGTTTGGCGACCGACGCAGAGAAGCAGGTCCACGCGGACGCCCGCTAACGGCCGCACAAGCGACCACTGTGCGAGAAGAGCGCGGGCCACGACCGAACCAGCAGCTGCTGCTGCGCCGTTCGCCAAGACGCAATCCGCCCGGCCGTGGCAACTCCGAGTCGCGAGACGACCATGTAGCCGCGAGACCGATCGCTGCGGCCCATCGTGCTCATGCTCCACAACAGCAGCCTGTGCGGGCAACCTGTGCATGCGTCTGCTCCGGGCAGTCTGGGCCAGTTTACCCGCTTGCAGCCCCAGCGCGGCGCATATCCCACCAGCCCGCCAAATCCGCACGCAGCACCACCGACGAGCAGTGCGCACGGCATCGACGATGCATCGGACTGGTGCGGATGGATGTGTCGGTTCCGTGGGCGACAGCAGGCTGGTTCTCCTGGCAAGCCATCTCCAATCACTCCGATCACTATTCGATCGACGCCGCCGCCGGTGCGCCTGGTCTGCACCTGTCTTCGTCCCGTCGCCGTCTGTCGCCACGCCCGCTCGATGGCACGCCAAGTCCTGCTGGCGCCGCGACATCCCCTCGTCTTCCGTCCGGTGCTCCGCGACCCCGCCATCCAACAGGAATGTCCTTTATCGCTCGCGCATCCGGACGCAAAATCCCCCACAGCGGACTCGCCAAGGCTGTGCACACCTGTGACGGGAGAGGAGGGCGCTGGCACTTGCCTTCCCGCTGCACAGACCGTGCGTCTCCCGCTAACTGCAGCCCCACTGCGAAATCCCGCGCGGGCCTCACTTCGACGAGACCGACTGGGAAACGGCAAAAACAGCAGAATGGTGCGCTCGTGTTCGTGCTTGGTCCCGCAGTGTGCAATCGATTCCTGTCGGCGGACACCGTCCAACGCCGCCAGCGTCTCCTGTCCCCGTTGTCCTCTGGAGCTGGCGATGTCACGATGTACCCAACAACCGACGTGCCAACCTTGCACTGTCAGAAGCACTGCTCTCCCGCGGGGGTGGCTGCACTTCGGTGCTTCCCCCCCCCCCCCCAAATTTGTCGGCGCTGTTGGTCGAGATGGTGGGGAAAGACGCAACGTCTGTCGATGTGCAGGCCAGTCCCGGCTTATCTCGGACTGGGAATTGCCGCCGCGCCCATCCTATCTCGAGCTGTTCCCACCGCGTAAAATATTCAAACAACATGCTCTTTTGCTTCTCCTCCTCCTCCTCCTGCTGCTGCTGCTGCTGCTCCCTCTTCGCTGCCCCACATCCATCCCGCCTTCCCCCCGGCCATGCATCTGAGAAGAAGAAAAAAGAAGGAAAAAAAGAAGAAAAATACCCCCATCTCCGGGGAAAAGCACGCTGGCATCCTATCCTCCAATCACGCGCTGCATCTTCTCTCCGTGCGCCCTTGCCGGCAGCGCAACCGGCGACCTCCTCCTCACTCCGCACTCTCGCGCTTCGCCCATCACCGCGACCGACAGCACCCAGCGCTGGTGCTGGTGCGATGGCGATGGTGACAGCGGCGGCGACGGCGACGGCCGCAAGCCACCCTCGCGGCTGTACCTGACGGAAAGAGCCACAAGCGAGTGGGGCACCCGGCCGCCGCGCATCCGCTAGTCAGTCACATCGTTGAAATTGGGCGTGGGAATGCCGGGGTTGCGGGTCGGCCGGTTTCCAACTGTCAGAGTTCGTGATATCTATCTGGATATCCAATCTATGCAGCGACCTCAACGCCCACATCAGCCGAACGCCCGCGCGGACTGCGGACAGGAAAACTGGGCAAAATGTACGCCGCCATGATCTATCTATATAGGTCGAATGCGAGCATGATTAAACAAAAAAAAAAAAACATCAGCCGAACGCGCCGGTGCTCACTCCTCGCTCGATATCTGTGCCACCGTGCCCGCAAACGGCGGGAGGGCCAACCCCCAGTTCTCCAGCGCATCGCGGGCTAGCGTCTAAAGCTATCCACCCACCTGAAATGTGTATGGTATCCACCCACCTGAAATGTGTGTATGGTATGTGCACCGTCCCCGCCGGACGGACCTTACCTCCTCGCTGCCTGCAAGCGGTAGGTCCTGTCCCGTCCCGTCGATCTCTTCCGTGCAGTGCAACATGGGGACTCTGTGCTGGCACGTCGTTGGTCGAGAAGAAACTTGCCGCTCTGGAACGTGGATATGTGCCAATGCCCGAGCTTCCCCGACTCGGGGCGGAGGAGAAGGAGCCATCGAGGCAGATATCGCCGGTTGACTGACGCCACGGTTTACCGCGACAGCGATACGTTAGGATGTATCTATATAGCTATCCGCTCCAACGCAACGAGCGCTGAAAAAAATAAAAATGAAAAAAACCCCCCCAAACTCGCCTTCCTTCCTGCAGCCGGAAGCAGCGGGAGAGCTAAGCACTTATCTTGTGGACATGCGCAGGCTGAAACGCTCCAAGTCGAACTTGCTCGAAGAAAGAAAGAAAGAAAAGCTTTTCTCCGCTAGCGAGACGGCGGCCGGTCGGGTGCGGGAAGTAGTCATGCAGAGCGCACAGTACAGTTCAGCACTCTGGAGCAACAAAAGTTACTTACTTCGATATCTGGTGGTTAGCGGCGCCTCACGCTCCATCACTCACGGGAAAAAGCAACGGAGATTGCATACCGTCTCCACCCGTCTCCGCCGTCCTTCCTCCCCGAGCACTGAGCCGCTGAAGGGACAGATTTCCGAAGCACATACGAATTGGGGGGGGGGGGGGGGAAGTTAAAAAAATCTCACCCCCGGGTCAGCATCAGCTACTCTAAGTGCTCTACATAACCTTATGTGCTCCTTTGCTAGTTGAACCTTATGTGAAATCTCATAACATGCATTAGCGCCACCTAAAGGGGTTAGAGTATTTAGTGGCCCAACGTCAAAGTCGAGTGAGAGACTGAGAGTAGGTAGTAGGGTTCCACGACGGCGCAACGTCACGGATTGCGTGGAGAAGAGAGGTCCAGCCGAAGTGGGTAGAATAGAGTAGTGGAGTGAGCAGAGAACCCGGACGCCACCAACTCTCCTACTCCTCGACATCAAGTTCTTCCCGCGGCGGGCGAATTGATTTCAACCAAGCCACCATGCGACGATGTCAGCCAAACGGGCTCGGAAACCAACAGGAGCTGATGTCCCAGGCAAAAGACCGAAGATGCCAGATGGCACCACTTCCGATGGCTTCCCCCCCCCTCCGATCCCATTTTCGCCCTCATTCGCTCATCGTAAGCCAGAGCATATGGCTGAGGCAAGGCTTCCTGGGGACACTCCATTGTCACCCATTAGCATATTCCCGCTGTACTGGGGTGACGAAATCCTCGAGAAATAGCCGAGTCCACTAATCGGTACGCGGGCATCAAGCGGAAGTTGTTACATACCAGTCTACCCTGTGCGGTACCGCAAGTGGAAGCCTGTATTGATTGGCAAGTTTCGGCGGTTTCTTGGTACAACTATCCAAATTGGATACGATCGAAGACCGGCACGGAGCATCTTCTGAAAGCCGGCTTGCGGTCGTTATGGGGAGTCGTTGCCTAAGGGCTCGCTGTCTCGGGATCGATACCGGGCAGATCAAACGGTGCTTTCATATATCCTCACCATTAACGACCCCCACTGGCGAAGAAAGACTGGTGGGGAGATGCCTGAGCCACAGTCCTCACATCTACAACAGCGTTACCAAGAGCTGTATCTGCCAGGAACCCTTGTCTGGCAAACTTTGTATGCGCGCGGGGGGAAATACTTTTGATATCACTCGGCTTTGTTAGTAATAAACTTTCGCGCTAATGCATGTCCTGAGATTTCACATATACTCTATGTATCTCAGTAGATAGATACATAAAGAGAGAATTCAGCTGGAGTTGCAGCAGCCAGCCAACCGGGATTCTCGACGTGCCGGGATGTCTTTTTCGTCGATCCACAAACTCGCGGAACTGTGAAGCCCTGTGAGGGAGGCCGTAGATATCTATGTACAACCTATGTACGAGCTCTTTTTTTTCTTTTTTTTTTGGGGGGGGGGGGGGGGGGGGGGGCGGGGAAAAAAAATAAAAAATTATAGGGGGGGCGGGGGGTGGGGGCCCGGGGTTTTTTTTTGATAGGGCAGTGAAAAAAAAATAC
>Ga0307516_10000922_pt1 | contig 40411 bp, 43 predicted proteins | sample 19_EM_MG_FD_203310 | JGI IMG/M metagenome (GOLD analysis project Ga0307516, IMG submission 203310) | Populus trichocarpa ectomycorrhiza microbial communities from riparian zone in the Pacific Northwest, United States - 19_EM | ecosystem: Host-associated > Plants > Roots > Unclassified | place... | reverse complement strand
TCTTTATTCTGATGCACGGTCAAGAAAAAAGTCTTCAAGCAATCGCTAGCTCAGTCACGTGTCCAATCCCCGCATCGAATCTTCTAGTTTCCAAACGACCCCACTTCCGCAGTTAGCTCAAACTTCAACATCCGTATGTGCTGCTTGTCTGCCGTCTACATCGTCAACCTGAGATTGCACGCGTTGCAGAGCTTCGTTGCTACCTACTACTGTCCTACATTCGTATGTGCTGCTCGTATGCGGTCAACATCGCTGACCTGCATTCATGTGTTGCAGAACCTCATTAATACCTGCTGCTGTCCGACATTTGTAAGCGCTGCTCGTATGCCGTCATCATCGTTGACCTGTGTTCGTACGTATTGCAGAGCCTCGCTGGTGCCCACTGCTGTTCTACATTCTCACCTGCTGCACATCTGCCACCATTATAGCTGGCTACATTCGTACGCACTGCTCGTATGCCGTCAACATCGTCAACCTACGTTCGCATGCATTGTAGCCCCTCGCTGGTACCCACTACTGTCCTACATTTGCACCTGCTGCGAGTCTGCCACCATTACCATTGGCTACATTCGCACGATCTGCTCATCTGCTGTCAACATCGTTGACCTGTGTTCCTACACATTGGATAACCTCGTTGGTATGCACTGCTCTCCTTCATTCGTACGTGCTACTCGTATTCTGTCAATACCGCTGACCTGCATCTGTACATGTTGCAGAACCTCGTTGGTACGCACTGCTGTCCTATATTCCTACATGCTGCGCGTCTGCTGCCATTACCGCAGGCTACATTCGTATTCACTACTTGTGTGCTATAGCCATTGCTGATATACGTTCATACATATATCAGAACCACACTGTTACGTATTGATAGTTTACATTTATTTGCAATGCTTCGCCTGCCCTTATCTGTCACTGTAGCCGATGGGGTTTGAGATGTTGGACTTTGTGGTATAATATAGATTTTAAATATAATGATAATTATTATATGATCAAAGAGCCTTGTCAACTGCGTGTAGTAGCATTGTAACTGTAGTAATTGCGGGTACGAAACTGCTCCAAGTGCATACTCGTTGCTCCTGTAAGCTTCCCTAGCTCCCATAATGGGTGGTTGCATTGGTAAGATGGTAGTTGCATCAGTAAGGTTGGTGGTTGCATTGGTAAGGTTGGTGATTGCGTCGATAAGCTGGTGGTTGCGTCCTTAGCTTCCCTAGCTTCCCTAGCTTTTCTAGCCTCCCTAACTTCCCTAGCTTTTCTAGCCTCCCTAGTTCTCCTGAGGTGGTAGGTGCATTGGCAAGGTCATAGTAGTATCTGTAGCTTCCCTAGCCTATCGAAGGACAAAGTTATATTTAACTCCCAATGCTCCGGTAAGCTTCGCAAGCTCCGGTAGCTCCGATAAGAATTAAAATTATTGCTGATGTAGCCTACTCCGGGTTAGCCTCCTCTGCCTAGCATCGGCACCCGAGTCCCACTCCTACACCCGAAGGTCATGACATAGCTTGATCCATCTACCCCTATCGTTCCTGGTTGCCTCCTGATCTCCAGAGTTAGCCCTTACGTCCGTTATGACTGTAAGCTTTGTTAACCCTATGGCTTATCTCCCGCCTAGACTCTCTAAGTACCTGACCTCTTGAATGTTCTGGTCAGATCTTTTAGTTACCCTAAAGTGTCCCTCAAAGTGTCCGTGACAATTCCGTGTAACCCCAAGGTACGTATCTTTCTCCCCGCTTGCAATATTCCTCAGGTGTAATAACCTATCCATTTAACACTGGTGGCGTATATCCTTTCAACATTGGTGATTTGCTGATGCAGCTCACTGTTGATCCTGAGGAGTGTGGCAGTGTTTCCAGTCACAGATGCATTGATATCGGCGGTAATACGTCTGTAAAGTTCCATCAGGAAAAAAAATAATTGCGTCCTGAGCGTCCAGACACACTAGACGCACTGGACATTTCAGACACAACCTGCTTAACTTGGACACAGATCACCACGGCACCGTGCATCCAGACGCAGCTCGCCACAGCATCTGCCTACTGGACGGATTGTGGCAGGGCATTTTTCTTCTGGACGCAGCCGTGTCAGGGCATTTTCCTTCTGAAGGCAGCCTTGTCAGGGCATTTTCCTTCTGGACACAGCCGTGTCAGGGCATTTTCCTACTGGACACATCTGGGTGACGCGTGTCATGGCACTACAGTCTTGCTGGCTGTCAAGGGGCAGAACATCGTAGCAAATACTCGCTTCGCATTCGCAAACACGCAGCAGGTTCCAGGCATAGTAACTCAATTCAGTTCTATTCTCTATATCTAATGTATATCTATATATGCTACTACCACACTTCGCGCTCCCAGCGCAAGCACCCAGCATCACGCCCATCGCCGCGATCAAGTAGTAATGCTGTTTTGATGTGAGTAGCATTGCTCTACGTGTTGGAAACAAAGGAAAGTTGGCAAATAGGACATGACGCGATGAGCACAACGATGAGGTGGATGGTGATGTGGACGCCAGCAGCGAGGACGATAGAGAGTAGGACGCGGAGAGTATGATGGCGAGTAAGACGTAGCGGGTATGATGGCGATTATGAGGACAAGTAAAACACGGCGGAAATGATGACGAGTATGATGGCGAGCTTTGTGACATGGTTCAAAGCGCAACTCTCAGAGTGACAGAGACACCGGGAAGTTGTACAATACAAAGTGACGAGTATGATATCAATGAGGGTGCCAGCGGCAAGGACGATAGCGAGTAGGACGCAGCGGGTATAATGGCGAGAAAGACGTGATGAGCATGATGGGGAGCTTTGTGACGTGGTTAGCGCAGCTCTGACAGACAGCAGGAAGTTGTACAATACAACGTGGCGAGTATGACGTCAATCAGGAGGATTGCCGATGAGTTTGAGAATGGTGGTGAGTAACGTAGCGAGAAAGGTGCAACGAGTAAGATGTCGATAAGGAAAATGTTAACGAGTAAGACATGTTTGATGGTGGTGAGTACGTACGACGAGGTGAAAGGAGAAGAAAATAGGGGTCCAGGAGTGATGAGCAAGCTGAATCTTGCGGAAGCACAAGTGTTAGTAATAGCTTGGCACTTTTCATCGATATCATACTTGTCACGTCTTTCTCGTCATTATACCCGCCGCGTCCTACTCGCTGTCGTCCTCGCCACCGGCACCCTCATTGACATCGTACTTGTCACTTTGTATTGTACAACTTCCCGGTGTCTCTGTCACTCTGAGAGCTACGCTAACTATGTCACAAAGCTCACCATCATACTCGCCATCATTCCCGCCACGTTTTACTCGTCATCATAATTGCCATCATATCCGCCGCGTCTTACTCACCATCATACCCTTTGCATCCTACTCGCTATCATCCTAGCTGCTGGCGTCCTCATCGCCATCCTCCTCATCACGTCGTGCTTATTGCGTCGTGCTCATCCTGTTGTGCTTATCGTGTCGTGCTCATCGCATCGTGTCGTATTTGCCAACTTTCCTTTGTTTCCGACATGCAGAGCAATGGTACGCACATCAAAACAGCATTACTACTTGATCACGGCGATGGGCATGATGCTGGGTGCTTCTGCTGGGAACGCAAAGTATGGTAGTAGCATATATAGATGTACATTAGATATAGAGAATAGAACTGGATTGAGTCACTATGCCTGGAACCCACTGCGTGTTTGCGAATGCGACGCGAGTAGTATTTGCTGCGATGTTCTGTGCCTTGACAGCCAGCGTGACCGTGGTGCCATGACACATGTCGTCCGGACACGTCCAGTAGGGAAATACCCTGACACGGCTGTGTTCAGAAGGAAAATGCCCTGACACAGTGTGTCCAGAAGGAAAATGCCCTGACACGGTGCGTCCAGAAGGAAAATGCCCTGACACAGTGGGTCCAGAAGGAAAATGCCCTGACACAGTGGGTCCAGAAGGAAAATGCCCTTCTACGCTCCGTCCGGTAAGCAGATGCCGTGGCGATCTGTGTCCGGACGTATGGTGCCATGGCAAGCTGCATCCAAATTCACATTGCCTGTGCGTTTTGCGTTGGGAGCGGTATGTGCACTGATAGGGTACGTCCAGAGCGTTTCAAGCGCCTGGTTCATTCGGATGCTGCCTGTGTGTCCGGACGCAGATTTTTTTTCCTGATGTCCTTCAGAGCAGAGCCAGTAATAAGCTCGAAGTCAGCACGTATGGCAGCATGTTCAGAGCTGAGTGGGAGTTATATCTGTGGGGTATCGGACATAGACATAGCAGCAGTATCACCAATTGCCTGAGTTGTGGTCATGTGTTGATCTCGTTGGAAGTCTATTTCACTATTTTCATCACATTCCAATTTAGGGTCACTCTCCATATGGGGGCACTTGATCAGCAAGTGAACTTGGGTTTTAAACATGTGGCTGGATCTATTCAGTGTTATCTCTGCTTCTGAGAGTGTGATTCTGGGACTGGGTTGCTCTCCTCACAGGGAGACTTTGGTCTGTGATGCATGTGTGTCACTACCGAAAGCTTTTAAAATGGGTGAAGGAGGGGCCAGAGAGATATCCAGAGATGGTGACCAGGTGGTGATGGGTGGGTAAGCGGTCCGCAATCACTGAGGGAGGGTTGGGAAGGTGGGGGTCAAAAACTAAACTCGAGCAAATCAGCTTTCCAGCTAATGAGACTGTAGGCTGTAGGCTGAGATGCAGGGAACATTTTGAGAAGGTTTGTATTGAGATTGATGGTGGAAGAGAAGAGTTCTGTTCAAAAATGTGGGGGGGTAGTTGGAGAGAATAGATTGCATGGAGAAGAATCTCCAGATTAGCTACTATGCTCTTCCTTTATATCATTTCCTTCTTCTGTGGAATTACAGCTTGCCCACAAGACTGATACAGTTTCTTCTTCCTCATGACTCATTCGCAGCACCAAAGGAAATCTATGATACTGGGCCCTTGCCCTTTCCTTCCTGTAATAGAGTAATATAAGGCAGATACACAAATATTAATACGATGAGCGAGTACAACAAGGTAAGCAATAAACATAACACAGAGTAAAGTAAGACAGACATGTAAACAGTAAGGAAGCAAGAAATCCAGACAACCAGAAACACATATAAAGAAGAAGAGGCACAAGTAGAGTAAGGCAGACATGTATACACATGTAATAGACCCTGGGTGACCAGCGACCGGATCAAGAATCCTGAGGAATATCGCTACTGGAGTGATATTACCAGGACTGGAATACTGCGCCTAGACGTGAAGGATAACCATGGCTACAGCATAGGATATAAGGGCAAGTCATATGGTGGTGAGTGTGACAGCGGCCCCAGCAGCAGCTCCAATGAGTCTGTTGTGTTAGATCCGTAACAGTAATCTCTGTAAGATGAGAGTAGTTATCGATGTAGATTATGAAGTATTAGGTACTGCCTGTCAAGCATGTAGTGAATAGGACTCACAGGTGCTACCATCACCAATATAACCATTGATAATAGACTTTATCACTGCACCTCCTGGATAGCTGAGCTATTTGTACCATATCCTTGATTCGGTAATAGATAGCTTTTTCTTCCCTTCTGAGGTGATAAGTGCTGCATGTATTGAGTCAGGGGCACAGCAACTGGTATCAAGTTCATAGAGCATGCTGTTCTTTTACCCTGTAATGATGATCTTCTCTTTGGTGTGGACACTGATCTTCTGGTTTTGAATGAGGTGTTATTGCCATAGATATTGAAATCTCTTGAATAAGGCCTTGATGGGTAGCCTGGATCATGGTGTTGTCTTTCAGTATGTTGTGTGGTACTCCAGAATAGGTGATCCACATTGAGGATACTTTTTCAGCAGCCAATGTAAAGTAGCCAGTTTGGAAGGTATTTTCATCATATTCACAAATCGTCAGTACTTGACCCATCCGCAGTTGGTTTATTCAATCCAGATTAGAACAGAGAACTCCTTTTCAATGCTTTCTGCATCGGCTGCCATTGGTTCCCAATTCAGTCTTATGGGTATACTTTTTGACAGTATCGGTGGAGGACATTGTAGTGATGTTTGATGAGGAGATTCAGTGTTGCGGTTTAAAAAAGTTTGACAGGGATGTCTAGCGCTAAGACTGGTTTGGGACAAGGCCGGTTTGAACAAGATCGGTTTCGAGATAGAGGTTTTGATAGAAGCGTTCGATCCGGGCTCATAACCAGTGAAAAGGTCACGATATGGATATATACTTGGTAGAGATGGTAGACAGTAGATTCGATAACCCTCCTCTTTCCAGGCGGCAGAGACATCTCTATATACATGATCGTCTCCGCCTTCCTCCGTGCCCAGTTTCTTGCCACCAAAGGCACCCGACACAGAATCTGCATGGAGTGCCTCACTGCGTAGTTGCCACCGTCTTATGCACTGACGCGCGGTGTCGCCACCGTCTTATGCAATAACGGCGTCAACTCATCTTCTCATTTTGACAAAGTCCGTCCTCCTAGCGCCGAGTGACGAATAGTGACTGCTCAGCCGCCATCACTGCGAGCGAGCCACTGTTGACATCATCGATTCGACATTGCGGCCCCGATTGCGTCCCCACGATCAAACCGCCACATTCGCAACGATGCTTCCGCGGCGCGCGCGATATCTCCGACAGCTATACAGCACCGCGACGCAGCATCCGCAGCCACCGCCGGCGGCGCCGAAGGCGGCGATAAACCTGAAGCGGATCCGGGGGGCGCCGGAGGAGCATGCTCGCAATTGCGTGGCGCGCAACTACGCGGCACTGAGCGGGCACCCGGCGCGGATCGCGGCGCTGTACGACGAGCTGGCGGCCTTGCAGCGGTCGGTGCGTGGCGAGCGCGAGCGGCTCAACGCACTCTCGGCCGAGTTGCGGCGCGCCGCCGTCCGCGACGAGAAGGACACACTCATCCGCGAGGCGCAGACCCTGCGCGGTGCGATCGCGACCGTCGAGGAACGTGAGCGCGCGCTCGAGCGCGAGATGAAGGAGCTCGCACTCGCGCTGCCCAACTCGACGCACCCCGAGACGCCCGTCGGAAGCGAGCCACGGATCCTGGGGTACATCAATGCCGACCGCGCTCCCGTCATCCGCGACGACGATGGCGGCAGCGCCGCCAGGGGCCACATCCAGATCGGCGCCGAGCTGCGGCTGCTCGACTTCGCCGACGCGGGCGCCGTCAGTGGCTGGGGCTGGTACTATCTGCTCAACGAGGCGGTGCTGCTCGAGCAGGCGCTGGTCAACTACGCGCTGGCGCTCGCGCTGCGGCACGGCTGGCACCTGGTCGCGCCGCCGTCGATCGTGTACGCGCACATGGCCACGGCGTGCGGTTTCCGTCCGCGCGACCAGCACGGCGAGCAGCAGGTTTACACGCTCAACGGCGGCAAGCACGCGCTGGCCGGGACGGCCGAGATCCCGCTTGCCGCGATGCACGCGAACAAGACGCTCGCGGCCGAGGACCTGCCGCTGAAGGTGGTCGGCGTCGGGCGCGCGTACCGGGCGGAGGCGGGCGCGCGCGGCGTCGACAGCAAGGGCCTGTACCGGGTGCACGAGTTCACCAAAGTGGAGCTGTTCGCGTGGACGGCGCCGCCTCCCTCTCCTCCTCCTCCTCCTCCGCCGGACGATCCCCCCTCCTGCTCCGATCTGCCCTCCTCCGACTCCCCTCCTGCGGACGTCGTCTTCGCCGAGATGCTGGACCTGCAGAAGACATTCCTGGCGTCGCTGGGGCTGCACGCGCGCGTACTCGAGATGCCGACGGCCGACCTCGGCGCATCCGCGAGCCGCAAGATCGACATCGAAGTGTACATGCCGTCGCGCGCCGCCAGGAACCCCTGGGGCGAGGTCAGCAGCCTCAGCAATTGCACCGACTACCAGAGCCGGCGCCTGAACACGCGGATGAAGATGGACAAGGCGGGCGCGAAGAAAACGGCGTTCCCCTACACGCTCAACGGCACCGCCTGCGCCGTCCCGCGCGTGCTCATCGCCATCCTCGAGAACGGCTGGTGCGAGGACCGCCAGGGCGTCGTCGTGCCCGACGTACTCAGGCCGTTCATGGGCGGGGTCGAATTCATCGGAAGGAAGAGGGAGAACTTCCCTATATAGCCAAGCGGATGGGAGGGGTGGGGTGACGTGGGGGACGGTTTGTACTTTTACAGTTTGAGGCGCTTGTTTTTTTCTCCTTTGCTTGGACTTGGGAACGATACGTACGTATACATATGCGCGGATGCTACAATACCAACGTCGGACCCATCAGCGGGGCAAAGTCAGGGACAAACAATCAACCGCGATCCAACTTCACTGTGGCCTCTCCGGCGAGATGATTCTGAGCCTGACTCTCATCCCACCAATTGCTGCCTTTGCCGCGTCTGGCGTCGATATTCGGTTGGGTTGGCTTCGTGCGAACAGAATGGGCTACCCAGAAGTCGAAGCGTCCATCGCCCGTGAATGCGGAGCTCTACGGTGTAATGGGAAGTAAGCAAGTGTCTGTGGCTGAGAGCGGATCGGCTTGACGGTGGCGGATAACGGCCCTGCTCTTTTCGCCCGCAGATACTCTGTCCCGGGAAGTTAGATACATACCGTGTGCTTTGTCGGTTCGCATCTGAATGTCCAGTGCCTGCGAATTTGTTGCCCTGCGTAGACGCTCGCTGCTCAATGTCGTAACACCAATCGTCACTTACCATCACTCGTGCGGGGCGTCAAGACTACGCTAGCCCCTGGCTCCCATTGGAGCCATCAAGATCAACAGCCCAATTTCCACAGCTACATTCCTCAGAGATAGGCACCACCAGTCCCCACACTCACCACCCGTTCAAACATCGCCCTCACCACCGTCATACACATCCCCATCATTTTGTCCTCAAGCTCAACCGTACCACAGCGTCCCATTTCCATTAACACCCCCCATCCTACCCGCCATATTACCATAATTCATATCCCTTTCGTCATATAGGTATCCTGCATCCGCCTCCGCTTCCTCGTCCGCCCTTCCTCCCCACTAACCTTCCTTCCACCTTCCGCTCCGGCTCGTAGAACTTCCCGACTCGATGCTGCTGCAGCCCCTTCTGATACTGACGCAGGTTCGCTGAAATTCGGGTTGGATATGTGCGCCGGGAGGATAACGTAGGTGCTCGGGACGTAAAGTCCAGAAGCTATCTCGGTGGTGAGTTCCGTACGGGCCTCTGAAGGACATGCGACATTCCGCCTCGAGTGACCGAGCGCACCAGATACGGCCCGGTCCACCGGCAGTAGAACTTCAGCCCATTTCTTTTGCCGCGGCCGCATCTCAGAGCATTACCAGATCTCCTGGGTGTACAATCGGGCTGGGTTTCACCAGGTTTCTGGACCTCCGGGCGATCACGCGCTCGACATACGCCTGCCGACGCTGACGGTCTTCCTCCCTAACCATTTCTCTCTCCGCTTCCGCCTTGTAGCGCTTCTCCACCGATCCCTGTTTGGTTCACTGTAGCGTGGCCCGGATGCCATTCAGCTGTAACAGCAATGCTGCATTTCCTCGGATTTCAGAGGACAATGGATTGTCACGCGGCAAACCCAGACGCGGGGGGACCCCCGGATAGCGGCTGAAAGGCGGGATATCTGTGGACCCTGACTTCGCGCATGTTCGGCGCGTTTGTGGCACAGAAGGATTTGGTCCCATTCCCGACCGGGTTCGGCTGTCAAGATCCTTCCGTGTTTGGGAGAGCCGGATCTCCAGGCACCAGATTCGCAGTGCAACCTATCATTAGTAGAGAAATCTTCATATCTTGCGTGGACGTTGAGCGCGCGGCGAGTTTCGTCGGTCAGAGTGGGTGGTGCTCAAGAGCGGGTCACATGACACCTTTTACACGACGAGGCGAGTGAAATGCGATGACCCGCATGCCAGCAGAGTTCCGCTTTTCGTCAAAAATTCAAGCGCTGTACAGAGCAGTTGGCAGAAGCATGACTACTACGAATAGATTCTGTCTGTGATTACACTACGCCACCGGATGCCTGTGTGGCCAACGTCGCCGGTGGGTCTATGTGGTATCCGCTGACTGTCAAGCACTGTACAACGTAGCTGACAGATGTATTATTACAACAATGAGATACTTGCACAACGCTCTCGCTGCTATAGACTATGGTTCCGAATCAATAGATGACGAGCAGACCGACAAACCAGAGACGCAGCCCTCCGTTGGCAGTGGCCGCAACCTATCCTGAGCCGTGCGCGAGGCCGCTGCGGCAAAACCCCGTCCATTCTACAGCGAGATGTAGCCTACGCTAGGTTTCAAGCGCATCTTCTGTCCTGTTCCACTACCCACGCTCTTCTCCGACAGAGGAGTAAGTAAAGTTTGTGCTGACTCGGATGAGAATACCTCTCATAGTGTAATCAAGCGCAATACAGCAAGAATCGCTGCGATCATCATGTGCATCCACAAAGACGACCGGGCAGTTTGCGATTGGAACCCCCTTCTCAGTCTTCGAACAAAGGCCTGCCAGTCAATCTATCAACCTACGAGCCAACCTAAGAGCAACCCGTCGACTGCGTGCTCTGAATCCGATATGCCGAAACCCAGAGACCGTACTAATGCGGTATATGCTAAAGGGACCAACAAAAGCAAGCGACCAATTAGCGTGCCTAGTGCGGTACTATGCGCACCACACAAGCGAGGAAGTGTGTCCGGAATGGAGGATTCAGCGGAAGATCCTGTGGACCGAGGTGAAGGAGGCTGGGAGGTGAAAGAGCCGGTGGAAGAGCCGGGACCTCCCGGCAGATGGACGGTGCAGTCAGGCGGTGCTGGACTTTCTTTCGTCTACGGATGAGGGAAAGCTAGTGCCGTCTGAGGAAGAGATGGGCGCGGGAAGCGAGGCGTCAGAGTGTGAGCTCCGGGAGCTCCGAGAGCACCGAGAGCGGGAAGAGGAGAGGAGGCGGGGGCGGAGGAGCTGGGTGCCGAGGCGGGGGCCGGGGAGGAGCTACCACTGTCCCTACCCACGCCCTCCTTCATGGCACCGGTGGACGAGGAGTAGGGGATGGGCCCCGCTTTCCTTTGTTATTTCCTTCCTTTGTGATCTACTTTCTCTCGGGACAGGCCTGGGTGGAGGCAAAAGGGGAGCTTGCAACGTGCCGCCACCGTGCGGAGAGCGGACGGGAAAACGGACAAAATGTACGCCGCCATAGTCTAGATGAGCTAAATGCGAGTCCATATGATTAAACCAAAAAAAAAACGCAAGTGAGGATACCCAAGTGCGGCGGGTCTTCCCGCCGCTGGTAAGCTACGTTCTGACGAATGGGGGGGTGGGGGGGCGGGGGGCAAGAGGGAAGTCGGTGATAATCGGGAAAACAAGGGAGAAGGAGCTACCTAGAAAGAGTGGGACGCGGGCGCCGTGCCGAACCGCAATTATGGAAACGCCGCAGTCAACCTCGGGTTTCTGACGAGTTGACGGTTGCCAAAGCTGCAGGGTGCAAACTCTCATCTCCCCAGACGACCTGTTCGGCAACCTAGATATTCAACAGCACGCCACACCCTCATGTCATGAAAGTTTGCTAGTTTCCGGAATCCCAAGTGGCTTTTTACAGCGGCGACATGGCCCTTCCTGCTTATCCAGGGACTCAGCGGACGACTCCTTCTATCCACAGGCACCAATCGCGCAGCACCAAAAAAATTTCCGCGTGGTATGCGGAGGGCACCGGCGGCGCGCCCGCTGTTCGTGGTCTCCAGGCATTTTTTCCAGTCATCTCTGATGTGTCGTAGGTGTTTGTCATGCAGCGTGCTCTGGTATTGGGCGGTTAGAGCACCAACGGCAAGGAGCCTTGCTGGGCTAAGGAACGGTGGAGGGTGGGAGTTGGACATCGTAGATATATGGGCGTGATGGTGGGTTGACTAGGGAGGCCCACGCTGGTATGTACTGGTGGTTGTTAGTATGTAGAGTTTATTCGTATCTATTGTGACTCAGTCGACAATATGCAGTTTCTCAAATCGTTAACTGAAGGTGGTTTGCCGAACGCTCACCCATCGCCTGGAAACCTAAGGTTACAAGCTGCATCTAAATTTTGTGTGGTAGATTCAAAATGCAGCTGGCAACCGAACAGGCCCTTAGCCAAGGCTCACGTGCGACCCAAGAGGTCTGGTTCGAGACAAGGCAAGAGACCTCAAATACAGCAGAAATCGGGAAAGGCAATCAGCTATGTGGCCTTTAGCTCGTGCCAACGGAAGCCAAGCACCCAAGTCCATCTCAGAATTTTCGAATCCTACTGAAGAGAAATTGAGGACTCGTCAGAGGAGCTTTATGCACGAATATGTACCACTTTCTTGCTGTTTGCGGTGCTAACTTCGGTCATGGGAACATATCATTGCACATTTCACAAAAGCAGTGAAGCTGAATGACGGACCCGAATCTGAAGACGAGCAGCAAGAACGCAGTGTTACGATCATCGAGGCCTGAAGTGACTCTCTATATCCGAAGGCCAGCAACCCGGACCTGCCAGCCCCCGGAGTGAGAAGGTTCTGGCTCGGATGTCGACGAATCGTAGCCGGCGGCGTTTTCTCTCCGAGGTTAAACAGTTCGATCCACTTTTGATCAGTACGCTCTATATAGCTCCATCGACGCCGGGGCGAATTGGATTAACGACGGCGGCAGCAGCAGATCTGGGCTGCTTGCCACTGCGTCATCCCCCTGCCTTAGGTGAGCAAGAGGGCAATGCACTTGTGCGACTGTTTGGTTTGGTTGAAGGGGAGAGGGCCGCCCTATAGCTTGAGGGTGAAGGATGGCGAACTACGCGGGGCCCTCAAAAGCTTAGAAACACCTCCTACGAGCCAGGCTTCCACGGGCGAAGTGCGGGCAACCGCCATTCCACATATCCATCTGGTGTGTGAGATTGGTTGGTGAATATCTACAGCATGCAGATGTGCGCTGATCGGACTATTTCGGGCAATAGAGAGGGACAAAGGCAGATACCACGGCGAGGACCTGCTCGCGGAAATCATTTCTAGCCCCTGGTGGAAGAGTTTGGAGCAAAACCGGTGGAGACATAGGAGACAATGGTGGGTAGTAGCTGCATAAGTTGCCGGAGAAAATGATAGGAGTGTTTAAAGTTTATTCTCGATTATTGTATTGGCACCACGTATCGAAGCAGCGCAACACGGGCTACAACGAGCTACCTACTGGGACCATTTCTAGCCCTTGACCGAAGTGTGTGGAGTAGAACCAGCGAAGCTACATATAGAAGGATATGTGGGGTATTTTCAGCTGCAAGTTTGTATGTAATCATGAGATATCACCCGGTGCCAAGCCTCCACGCCCCCTGGGGGTGCGCCCTCCCGGCCGCGGCGCGGCCCTGCCTACACAAATGCTTCTACTGTGCCTAAAGTAGAGATTTAATACCATTCCAAGGTCCAACATAAGGTCGTGGCTCTGGGATATATACATAGTTACACCATGGTGAAAAATTAGCGTAGTTGCTGGGTCCGAGAATTGTGGCTGCCACCCACTTCGCCAAGCCACACGTAGTTAGCGCTCTATGGCGAGATAGTGGTCGCATCTTCTTCACCGGCGAAGGAAACAAGCCCCTTACTCTTCCGTCGTCGCCATCGCAACATCAGCACCGTGCAGACCCCCTCCCCCCCCCCACAACCGGCAACCTCGTCTGCAGACATTAACAACAGACCGTCTCCTCGCATCCTACAAACGGCGACGTGATGGCGGCTTCAGGTCGCCCGCTAGGACTCGGTTCGCGCGCAAACCTCGCCGCAAATAAGGCTGCGCTGATGAGTGGGGCGCTGGTCAAGAAATCGACCACCACTATCACAACGACGAAGACGACGACTAGTGGCAAACCCGTCCGCCGTGGCTTCGGACTGTTCGACAGCGAGGATGACGGTGACTCGGATTCTGCTGCTGCTGCTGAAGCGCAGAGGACACCGGTGCGGTTTACCGGTGATCGGAGCGCGTTCGCAAACATGAGCGATCGGAGCGATAGTGAGGGCGGAATAGCTTCGCGCGCAAAGAGCTCCAGTCGGAAGTCGAAGCTCACAACGCCGTCGAGAAAGATCGCGACTCGACGGGGAACACCGTATCATGCCACTGCGAGGGTGCGTAGGTTCCAGGCTGCTGCGGAGAGTGGTGCCGATACCGACGAGGAGAGGTTGATCAGTGAGAGCGTGTTTGGAAATTCTCCAGCGCCCAAGAAGAAGGCGCGGTTTGCTCCGGCAAGCCCAGAGGATGAGAGGGAGGAGTCCACGGAACTTGATACGGACGAAGAGCAGAAGACTCCGATTAGGAACAGGGGGACATCTCGTCAGAAGCCCGCAGAGAAATCGAAACAGCAGTCCGAGGAGTCCAGTGCCATCAACAAGAAGACTTGGGGCCAGTGGCTGAAGGGCATCGTTACGCATCCTGTTGCGACTCTTCTCACCGCACATGCACCGTCCAAGAACGACGACGATAACCGCCCCAAGACTCCCGAGGCCGAATACCATGCGCCGGAGATGCCTGGCAGCTTTGAGAAGACGCTGGCTCTCCCTCCACCCCCGCCACCCCCTCCCGCCGACCCTAATTACAACCAGAACTACCGCTTTTTCACCCGCGACGCCCAAAACACCCCCGTCAGAAACGCGGATGGCCTCTTCCAGAGTGGTATCTCGCCTTTCAATTTCTCCTCGCCGGCGAGTACCGCGTCCAACGGATCCGCTTCTCCTGCCTCCGTCAAGAAAGGATCCAGGGCTCTTACGGCTCCCACGGCAATCAGGCGCATGCCTCCTCCCGCTGCCGTCGTCAGCTACCGCAAACCTTCCAACTTCATCGCGCGTATGCGTGGTGAGACCAAGCGGGGGCGGTTCGATCCTTACAGCAGACCGCCTTCGGCTCGCAAGAAGAAGGCGCCCGTGGCAATCCTCCCGGAAGAGATTACCAAGGACCTCACTCCCGAAGAAGAGTTGGAGTTGCTTGAGCGACGTGAGAAGGACCGTAAGGTTCAAGAAGCCGAAGATCGTTACCTCCGTCGCGAGGCTCTACGCAGAATGGGGAAACCCGTTGAGGACGAAGAGATGTCGGACACACCAACAGAACCGAAGAAGGTGAAGGGCAAGGGCAAGGTTGCCACTGTTGATGACATGGATGAGGACGAGGTCGACCGCGCGCAGACCTCTAACACGCCTCCAGACTCGCCACCACGGAAGCAGAACCCTGCCCCCATTATTCAGGACCTAGCACCTCACAGCTCCCCACCTCTGTTCCAGTTCGCGCCCGCAGCAAGGCCAACACTCACCAGTGAAAAGCGGGGGCCTGCCGAGCTGAACTCTGGTGAGAGATATTCTGGATTTGTTTCCCTGTTCCCCCCCGAGACCGACAGTGACAAGGAGAATGTCCACAACCCTCCTCCCCCGCCCACAATGTCTCACCGGGAACTGCCCGCTGTCCCAATCCCCGCGCCCGCGCCTCCCGCATCCGGCACTAGCCTGTTCCCCGAGAAGCAGCCGGTCGGCGGCTTCGGCATCTCGGAGGGCCCCGTCCTCCAACCGAATCCGGTCTCACCCTCGATGACCCGCCAACGCTTTGACAAGTTTAAGCCACGAGTCTCATCTGGACTCCGTGAGAGCGCTACGGTTGAAAAGGAGAACATGCACGACAAAGAGAACCCATCCGAGAACCCCTTCAACCTCCACGGCGACGGCGCTGCTTCTCCACCATCTCCAGGCGGCAAGCCCCCGAAAGCAGCCTTCGGCACACAGATCGCCCCGAAGCCGTCGACGCAGATCAGCTCCAGCAGCGCCCTGCGAGAGGTCGGCGGCAACGCACCGGCAGGCACCGGAGTCAAAGTCGATATCGGCGGAAAAATCGCAGCTGTATGCCCCCACCCCACCCTCGACTCGTGGCATGCATCTCTGACGATGGTTGAACAGTTACCAGTCAAGGAGCTCAGCGCGCTTGTCGCCTGGCCCGGTGTCGAGATGTATACCACGGCGGATACGAGAATCCAAGCGGCTGTGCGTGCGGCGTGGCAAGTGGAGGAGCGCGAGTGGCTGGGGGACTGGGCTAATGGTGTGTTTGGTGGGGCGAGGGACATGGTCGCTAGGGTGTAAAAGCGAGACAGGAAGACCACGGGGGGGGCTCCCAGGGTTCAAGATTTGCTGCTTGGATATTTCTTTCTCCTTTTTCTGCCTACTTCTTCAGGGCTGGGTTTTTGCTTTCTCAATAGGGTTTCTTGTGGTTCTTTTTTTCTTCGGGGTTGTCCTTTCATGTGGGAGCGTTCCAGATAGTCCGGTTGTCTTTTACTTCCATCATATCATTTTGTTCTTTTTTTCTTTTGCTCCCTCGAATGAGAGAGAAGGGGGGTAGGGGAATGGTTGGTTTAGAGGTGTGGGCGTGAATCAAACGATCGATTCTCCTTAAGTTTTATTTATCACGCTTGGATGACGAAGAAATGATCGTTTCATGTTTTCAAAAATCCCTATAAAAAAATTAACCTACTCCTCCTCGCTTTCACTATCCTCTTCCTCTTCCTCCTCCATCCCACCATACATCTCCCTGAGACTCTTGGGGGCGCCATCACCCGCTGCCACAGGCACAGGTATCGACACCTCATCCTCATCGCTCTCCTCGTCATCGAAGACTACGCCGGACCCAGCCGTCTGCGAGGGCAGCTTGATGCCATCATCTCTACTGCCGAGTGCCTCCTCTAGTTCCTTTCCGATGTCGAAATCGAAGTCACCGTCGTCGTCTGCTGGAGCCTCTGGCGTTGCGGCGACAGCGGGGATAGCAGCAGCAGCAGTAACAGGAGCCAAGGGAACTTCTTCCTCGTCCGAGAACTCGAGTTCCTCGTCGTCGCTGTCGATCGGAACCGGAAATGGATCCCTGTCGGGAAGTACGATTTCCTCCAGCTGCGCAGCCGCGGCAGCGAGCGGTTTCTTCTTCTTCGGTTTCGGCGCTGGCTTCTTCTTCTGCTGTTGCTGCTGTGGTACTTTTGGCGGCGGTGGCGGGGGCGCGGGTGCGGGAATATGGACAGCATGAGCAAGAGTCGGGAAATCGTCGTCGTCGCTCTCTCCAGGCGCGTCCATATCGCTCCCCTCGTCGGGCGGCATCAGCACCGGGTCCGGGATGACGACCACGTCTGGATCGTCGTCGTCCTCTCCCTCCGGGAGGTCGACGACCTCCTTCCCCGCGCGCTTCAAGGCGCCGAGGCGCTTCTGTCGTTTCTCCTCGGCAGCAGTGGTGCGGCCCAAGAACGAGCGGTAGTCGTAGACATCGTCCTCTTCTCGCTCGTCGTCGTTTTCGGCGGAGCCCTCCGACGGATCCGTGATCGCGATCGGCGGGTGCAGCTTGCTGTACACGCCCGCGTTGAAGACGAAGGAGGCGTCCAGTCGCTCGAGCGTGAAGAGCTTGCGTGACGGGTGGAAGAGAAGGAAGTACCCCGGCTTCGACGAGGGCACCGTCGCGCCGGTGTAGGTTATCTGCGTGCTCGTCGTCGGAGGCGTGAACGTCAGGGCGTAGGCATTCGCACCGGCATCGGAGGTCGGGACGAGCGTGGGCGCGGAAGGGTTCAGTACGAACGACGAGGGCTTGTGGTTGTCTAGTGCTTGTGCTTTAGCATATACTATTCCATTCAACATGCCGGTGAAGAGATCGAGCAACATTTGAAAGAGCTATAACCAGATGGCTCTGTGCCTGCTACATTCCCTTGTGATATCGACTCTCCCAGTACTACTTGATAGGACGCGGTACGGTCTAGACGGACTGCGGGCGCGGGTGGAGGCATTGTGGTGCGATCGCAACTCTGGTTGTGGTGGTAGTGGTGGTAGTGGTGGCGGTGGTGGCGAGGTGAATGGAAGGTGGAGGATGACGAGAAGCTGAGCTGCAAGCTGCCCAAAGTTTTAGTTGCGCTCCTCCATCTGGCACCAGAGCTAGTTATTCTATTTTTGGACTTGGCGAAACATTGGGGCGCATCCCCCCCTAACTACAGAGTACCTACATCATCCTATCATATACAGGTACTTGGGACCTTGGGTGTCGATCGAATGTAGATTAAACAAAAAAAAAGATAGAATAAGTACTTGAGTTGCATACCTCATACGAGTAAGAAGTGAAAAGTCGACACGTACTGTATATACTTGTTTCGACACTAACTAGCTAGGAATTCGGATTGCACGAGATCGGTGAAAAAACAAAAGACTCGGGTGATTGAGCGCGTTCGCGAGATAGATACTCTGGGTCTTGGACACTTGGGTACTGATCTAGAAGCATTGTTTATTTACGCCTCCACCCTCGCTTACTCACGGTTCCCAATTATCCTTCTCCACCTGCGTAAAATTGAGAAGCAGTAGTCTTTGCAATAGAAAAGGAATCACACAAACCAACCGAACTGACCAGAAACGCCATTTCTCCCCGCCCTGCCCCCCACATACCATTCTTCTAAGCCTTCGTCGCCGCCGCCAATAACCCCTCCAGCACGTGCAGATGCCGCTTAAGCAGCGCCAAGGCACCCCTCGAAACGCGCCCAACGCCGTCGCTGGTGTCCTCAACGGCGATGGTCCTGCCACTCTCGCTTCTGGCAACGACTGCTCTCGCCTTTTCGACGACGTCATTCAGCAGGAACGGGCCGCGGCCGAGGGCCTCCTCTGAGTCTTCCTCACCAGCACCAGGCTTGTAAGGAAGATACAGCCAGTCAATGACGTCTTCGAAGCCCTGGACTGGTTCCTGCAGCACGCGCTTGACGAATCCGCGAGCGAGTATGTAGGCCTTCTCGGAGTACAGCTGTGAGCTGAGTGCAGCCTCGTTGGCGCCTTCGTAGATGTTGAAGCCAGCCTCATCTATCGCGTGTCAAAAACCTGTTTCACGCTCACGTAGCAGAAAGGGGATACGTACTATACCACGGCTCACGAACGAGTACAAGGCCCATGAGACTAACCAACAACTGCAGAACCGAGCTTCCGGCGGCACTCCACCCCTCCCCGCGTTTCTCCGCATGCCAGGTACCCAGCAATGACAAACAAATCTTGCCGTCTTCGTAGAGATTGGGGTTGACCCTGCCGATGCCATGAGTCCATGAGTGGAAGTATCCAACCGGCGGACTGGTAGGGAACATTCCGGGGAAGTAGAAGTCAAAGATGAATGGCGCGAGCTCGTACGGGGTGTTGAGAGGGCCAACGATGAGCACACGCATGAGGTCCAGCCGCGACTCCCAGGTGCGCACGAAAATCCCTTCCGGCAAGGAGGTGGAAAGGATTTTGTGTTCTTGAGCGATCCGTCTGGTCACTGTTGGAATGCGGGAATTTACGGGTTGGCCCTTGTGTGCGTGATCGGAGGGGATTGGGGTGTCGAGGACAAGGAACCGTGAAGGGGCGTCAGAGGCTAGTCGGAGCGCTTCCGGCGCAGGGACATTATCCGGGATCGGCGGGGGTGTGCGCGGTACTGGCTCGGAGTTGATGGGCGCCGTAGTGGCATTTTTGCCGTTCTGTGTTCCCGCCGCAGGCGTGTAGTCTGCCATTTCCACGTCCGAGCCGTCGTCGGCATCACCCGCGTCGTCAGTCAACCAGTCCTCCTCTCCCCCGTCATCGAGTCGTTCTCCGCCTTCGTATGTGATCCTTTCCTCGATCGCCTCAGGCTCGTTCATGCCGAGAAATTCGATCCCGTCGTCAGATGATGTGCTCCCATCGTCGTCGTCGTCGCCGTAATCACCGTCGTCAAAGTCCCCGTCGGGCTCCATATCTTCGCTGAAAATGACATGCAGCCTCTCGATGGGGACCCTTACGTCCCGAGGTACATCCAGAGCACCAAGACGAACTGTTACCAAACCGTCTAGCCCCAAGTCCACAACTTCACCCAGCCAATCGGGCGGTTGCGCTATAACCGCCGCTGCTGCTTCACGCAACTGCTGCGCTGTCAACCCGCCAGGCCTGTTGATGGGACCGTTTGTCAGTCCGGGGTGCTGGTTCAACGCCCTGCTGATGGCCTGAAATTGAGGGCTTCCGGTATTTCCCAAAGCATTGCTCCAGGAACTCACCACCCCAACTTCGGAAAACCCGCGGATGCGCTCGACGAACTGGGCAATGTGAGCCAGCTGGCTCTCATCGAGCTCCACCCTCGGGGCAGCTGGTGCACCACCAGACGCACTGCCCTGAGCCGAGGCTTCCTCGGCCAGTATTTGCACTGAAGCTTCGTCCGGCGGCTGCTCGTGTGGCTGGTCACCTTGTAAAAGGTCGGGCACGATGAGAACGAAATCGCCTCGTCTCATCCCGAAAGCCTGGTGGCCCAACGCATCGTAGAAGCTGACATCTTCGGTGGTAGCCTGCAGTTCTCCCGTGGATGATCCAGGTATCATGATGCCACCCATCAATTCGACATTCGGAGCAACGAACCACTTCACGTTTGCTATGCGCTCAGCAGAATTGACAGACTGCACCACGCCCACCTTCTGGGGTTTCATGAAGTCTGGTTTCTCTGGCACTAAATGAAGCCCGCCCATTGGCACCTCTGAAAGATCCGCGCTGGCCAGAGCTACTGACTTCTCCGGCTTGACTATGACGACCTCTCCTGGCCAGACTTCGTGCTCGTCTATGTTGTGATATGGGACAATCGCTGCACTCTCTTCCACCGTTTCCGTCATGTCCTGCCACAGCACGCGAACCCTCGTATGAGTGCCGACGACAGCGAACGTGTTAAGATCGTACCCGGTAGTCTCGGCGCGCTTGTACAGTCTGAAGCCATATTTCTTCGCCGCCTCTTCCTGGTCGATAAAGCACACGCTGTCACCAACCTGGAGTTCGCCGCCGCCACTGAGTTCCGTGGTTTGCTTGAACGGGTTCCCTTGGAGGTCGACGTGTCCAGCCAGTGATTTCGTGAACTTGCGCATATTTCTAGCCTCATCTCCGACGCCGATCCGGGAGGGCGGCTTCTCGATAGGAACGAACCGCCCGGTGACCATCATGTTCTGACACAGCCAGCTGACCTGTATGGCCACGGTGTTGACGTCGACGACGAGGCCTATGGGCGGTACCGTCGAGTCGTATGTGCCAAGGATCCACCGGCCTCTCATCAAGTTCCCTTTCGTCGTTACTAGTGTTTGCCCTGGCGCCATCTGTTCCGTCATTAAGCCAGATCCCTTGACCTGTATACCTTGCGATAGCGCTTCATCAAGCACTTTCTCGACATTGAACGTTGACGTGGGACTGCTAGATGACGTTGGAGCGGCGCCAGCGGACGCCTGAGCAGCGACCGGCGGAGCCGTGGGCCGATTTTGAGGGCCTTCGAGGCGTGAGAACGCACCCGCGGCGAGCAGACTCCTGACCTTATGGGGCTCGGGGAGCACCACCACCGAGCCGTTCTTAAGCTTCAGCGTGACTTCCCGGAAGACATCGTCCAGCACGCCCAGCCAGCAATTCTTGTAAATGACGAACTCTCCCAGGTTCCACTCGTTCACAAATTTCAGCTCCGCCTCGGGAATGTCTTCGATAAGCAGCGGCCACGTGTTCGGCGAGGGCGTTAGATAGGGCGAGACCGCTGGCCTCAACGCCACCTTCGTATCCACGGATACAACGACTCCGGACTCGGGCTCGTTGAGGTTGCGCTTTACCACGTCGCCGAACGAGAATGCGCGATCGATCAGCTTGCATTCGGACTCGTGCACGAGCAGCGGGGTATAGCCGGAGACCGATGGTACGAAGTAATGATGATGTCTCGGTGGCTACAGAAAACACAATTAGACAAACGATCGTTACGCGGAATGATGTCCGACCGCCAACGCACCCGTCCTGTCCGGTAGAAAGCTTTCATGTTTGCCGTCGAAGTTTTCGGCGATGGCTGGATGTCTTGGATCTGTTCCCATACACCGGGGTCGTCAAGATCGTGCCATGTTTTCTGTTGCCGTCAGCATCCGCCACTACCCTCTTCTGCGCGAGGAGAATTCCACGTACCATGATCAGTCCGGTTATGGGCGGCTTGTTGGGCACCGGAGACTCAATCTCGACAGCATCCTCCAGGAAAAGCTAGCGACTTCGTCAGCTTTCCTTTTTTTCCTTGAAGGCCATATCTTGTCTCCAAGCGACAGGTGTTTGTCAACATACCATGGAAGAAGTAGCCTTATCTTGGGCAGTATGGTCCACCGCCTCCATGTTTACGTTGGCGTTTGGAAGGGAATCGGTGAGAGAGCTTCGTGGCGGTCGATTAAGAGCGAGATGTAATGTGTGTCCGTCGGCTTTGTTAGGGGGGGGGGGGACGCTTTGACTTTTCGCGTGGACACTCTTTTTTTGCTCGAGGGTGAATTGGGCTATGAGGCTATGAGCAAGGAGGAGCGAACGACAGAAGCTGTCCCAGCTATCTCTGTCGCACTGGTGTGAACTTGCGTGTATTGACCTTCGACTCCGACTCCCAAAAGAAGGAAGGAAGGAAAGCAGTGCTCGAGTAGGAGTAAATTGTAGTGGTGTCTTTGATAGCGGGGGAGAGAGGGAGAGTTACCTGGGGCTAACTAGCCCCTGCCTTACCTAATTAGTAAAACTTCCTGGCATAGGGTGGTACCCACTCTGCACCGCATCTCGGTAATTCCTAGAACCCTAGGCTTAATCCAACGTTAAACAGGGTCACGTTCACCCCACCCACGGATTTCCACCGGTCGATGTACTCTACCCTACCGTTACAAGTTGCGCGGCCCGTCTGTTTCCCTTGTTCGCCAGTTGTTGGTTGCCATTCGCTGGCTGGTTGGTGTAATGGTGCAGGAGGTCGGACCAAGCGATTGTCAGATTAGATGAGATTGAGATGTGAGATGTGAGATAGATAAGGACCGATACAAGAGCGAACTAGAGAAACAACCTTTACATCACCCACGCTCGCGTAAGTACATCAATCACACTCACACACATCCACAGCCAGACAACGCTCATTCCTCCCCGCCACCACCACCACCACCACCACCACCACTGCAACCGACGACCTTACACGCACTCTCGATGTCCGAGCCGGGGCCGACCTCGATCCCGACGTCCGCAGACCCGCGTTCGAAGCGGCCGCTGAAGCGTCGCGCGCTGTCGCCGACATCGCAGCAGGCATCGGCGGTAACGCACCTGTTCAAAAACCCCGATCGCGAGATAAAGATACCCAGTGGTGGCAACGGCGGGGTTGGGGGTTCGAAGACGCTCGCGGCGCCGCCCGAGATCGTCGCGAACGTGCAGGGCTCGTCCGCCGGTGCCGGGTCCGGCGAGTTCCACGTGTACAAGGCCAGCCGACGCCGGGAGTACGAGCGGCTCAGACTCATGGACGAGGAGGTCCGAAGGGAGGAAGAGGAGAAGGAGTTCGAGCGCAAGCGCGAGGAGTTGCGTAGGAGGGATGAGGAGAAGACTAATAAGAATAGGAAGAGGAGGGCGAAGAAGAAGGCCCAGGAGAAGGGCGCGAAGGATGGCATGATGGATGTCGACAAGATTCAGGTTGCGGACGGTAAAGCCATGGGCGCTGAGAGGGATGCCGCTAATGGGGATGCTCCCGGTGAGGATGGGGATACGCCGGTGCCGACGGTAGAGGAAGTGGGAATTGTCATCCATGACGATGATTGAGTGAGGGGTGAGTGGGGACCACTATGGGTCCATTGTACCAACATGGAGGAACATTAACCGGTTAGGATTCATTGGGCGTTTTTTTGTTGAGGGTTTTTTGTCATTTTTTGTCTTTCGTAGGGTGGCATACGGAATAATCATCTTTTTGCGGCTACTTATTGCAATACCACTTAATAGTCCCAATATCATCCTGGCTCCATTTCTCCGCGACTTGAGGACTTGAGGATCACCTCCCCGTAGCCATCGTAGCCTCCAGCCTCCCGGCAAGAACTTTCTGTCTCTCCACAACAGTAACATACTCCTGCTCGCCTCCGTCTTCGCCCTCTCCCTCGAACACGCCGTCAATACCCGCCAGCACGCCCGCAAACTCGCCACCGAGCCGTCCCAAGCTCCCGCTGGCATACATCACCTGTGTTAGCAAGCTCTCCCTGACACCCTTGTCGGCCACCTTCCCAAGATAGTTCCTAAGCACTTCCACCAGCATCTCGACTAGCCTTGCTTCGTACGCCGCGACCGGATCCGGCATTGCCCCACCGTCAACATCATCATCCACCAACACGGTACTGAGCGAACTACTCGTCCTTGAATGTCCCGGTCGTGTAGTGGTCGTGGGGGTAGCCGTGCCGCCGGTCGTGGCGGGACTCATCGATCCGGGGAAGATGCTCCTGTACATCCCTTGGATGCCGAAGCTCTGTTCCCTGAAGACCTCCAACCACCGTTTGAGGTACCTTTCCGCCTGCACACCGACTCCGGCCACCTCCTCGTCCGCGAGCTCTCTCAGCGGCTCAAGCGCCGCCAGAAGTCCCAAGAGGTGGGCATGTCTGCACACGAGGAACACACCGCGGACGTCACGCTCGTCCGCAGCGCCGACAGTGCGGCGCAGGAAGCCGATGGTCTTCATGGCGACGGGGAGCTTTAGCGGTCCTCGCAGCGTCGAGATCAGAGATGAGGTCAGCGAGCGCTGCAGCGACTCGCAGGAGGTGTGGACCGAAGTCACGACCGGGGACGTAGGATAGAGTGCTTGTAGGCGGCGCACGTGAGAGAGGGTATCTAGTGCGCTGGGGTAGTTCTGGGCCGCGATTAGAGATTGGAGGAGACTGGGTAACTGCAGGATGTCAAGCAGTCGGTCGAGATTGCTGTGTAGAAGCGCATTTTGATGCCGTGTGTGCAAAGGCACACTGTCGCGGGCGTATGTGCTTGTGAAGGTGTTTAGTGAGGAGGTGAGGGATGGGAGTGCAGATTCGAGCTGCTGGAGTGAGTTGGAGAGTGTTGCGAGTGCGTCTGGCAGAGTGCTAAGGTGACTGGAAGAGGTGATGACTGCTTTGTGATTGCGGCTGACAAGAGATTGAAGGGAGAGGGTGAGCGTGTGGTGGGTCGTGTTCAGGGAGCTCGGTTCCGAGGTGAGGATAGTGGATAGTGGCAGAGAGGTCAGTCGGCTGGGATAGCTGTTGGCTGTTTCTGATGAGGGAACAGCCGAAGGTGGGATGTGCGGGAGGAGGAGTTCGAGGAGCGGATCGTCAGTTACCGTGGCCATTCTCGGTGATGGTGGGAATATGGTTGGGAACGATGATTCAAGGTCGGAGGTGTGCCAAGGTCTCCCGCATCACGTCAAATTTAGCGAAGCTTGGCATCAGTAAGGCTAATGTGTTGGGCTGTGGAACTTTTTGATCACGACCGAGACAGTGCATTACGGTTCTACATATCTAGCATCCACTCCTCTATATGTATCTTTCAAATCCTCGGACAAAGAGCCAAGAACCGTAAAACCCCACCGCCACCGGCTAATCCTCTTCCTGCTGACCACCGCCGCCCTGCCTTGCACCCTTGGCACCACAGATCTCGTCTACCCTGAGTAGCAAGCACGCGCTCTCGACGGCCGTTTTGATGCTCTGCAGCTTGACCGCAGTGGGTTCCCACACGCCGTACTCCTTCATGTCGACGATCTTTCCCGTATCACCGTTAATGCCGAACGTGTGCTTGCCCTCAGCATGCTTCGCCCGCAGCTCGGTGAGGACCCTGATGGGACTGGCGCCACAGTTCTGCACCAGCGTCCGCGGGATGACTTCCATGGCCTCGGATACGGACTTGTATGGCCACTGTTGGACGCCTTCTACGGCCTTGGCCATCTCGGCGAGCTTGACGGAAATGGCCATCTCTGTGGCCCCACCCCCCGGAGAGAGGCGGGGCTCGAAGAAGACATTTTTGGCGACCGACATGGCGTCTTGCAGGTTGCGCTCAATCTCGTTGAGGATATCTTTAGAGGGACCGCGGAGAAGGATGGTGCATGCCTTAGGTGAAGTGCATTTGGTGAGGAAGGTGAAGTACCTACATAACATCAACGTCAACATCGTGACCAAAGGGATGAGAGCGGAGATGACTTACTCGTCACCGATCTTCTCGATCTCAAACAGACCGCACTGAGTACCGACATCGGCCTCAGTCAGATCCTCGAGCCGGTTAACGATAGTCGCACCAGTAGCGCGCGAAATACGGTTGTTGTCTGTTTTCCTGACACGGCGGAGGGCGGTGACATTTGCCTTCATTAAGTGATGCTGGGCCAAATCTAGGAAAGAGAGGGATTAGCACTCTCGCATCACAGTGCCCATCAGACCACGCCACGTAAAACCCACCAGAGACACCCTTCTCTGTAATGACCAGATCCGGTTTCACAGCCAAGATGGCATCGCACATAGCCTTCACCTGCGTCTCCTCCATCTCCAAGATCTTATTCCAGTCCTCCTCCTTGCTGATCTCGATGTTGGTCTGCGATTCTCCCTTCTTGTACTCCAGGGTGCAGTCCAGCAAAACGATCCTGGGGTTCTCGATCCGTCTCCTCATCTTGGGGTGGGTGATATCCTTATTCAGCAGCACGCCATCGAGCACTTTCGAGTCCTCGATCTCGCCGCCGGGAATCTTCTCGATCCTGGCGTACCGCTTAACATCAACCTCCATTTTTCCGTTCCCGATCTCCCTCGCGACGGTGCGGACGGCGGTGAGGGCGAGTCCGCACATAAGCTCCGACCACCTCGAAACAAATTTGGTGCCGATCGAGGACTGCACGAGCTGATGCATCGCCTTGTCGTCTCCGAGGTCTATCGGGATCGAGACGTCGTGGATTATCTGCAGGGCGTCTGCCAGTGCCCGCTTGAAGGCGGAAATGATCACGACCGGGTGGATGTTGCGTTCGAGGTGCGGCAGCGACTGGGCTAGTGTCTCTCCGGCGAGGATGATGACTGATGTTGTGCCGTCTCCGACTTCTTCGTCCTAGTGCCCAGCCCGCGATTAGCCAGCCGAACCGTTGAAATCCAGCGTGTCCGTGCCAGGATTCCGGGGAGGAGGAAAAAAGTACTTGGGTCCGTGCAAGCTCGATCATGCTCTTCGCCGCAGGGTGGGCGACCTCGATTTCTCGGAGGATAGCGTGTCCGTCGTTGGTGAGCACGATTCCGCCCATGGGATCGAGCAACATCTTAAGCATTGCCTTGGGCCCCAGACATGAGCGGATGATATCGGCGACGGTCTTCGCGGCGGCAATATTGGAGAGCTGGGCTTTGCGACCTATATAGTTTCCGACGATAGCTAATTAGCTATCCCGTAAAATGAAGACACTTCCGGGGCGGTGGTAGGGCATTTGTGCTATGGCATGTGGACGTGTGCAAGTTACCTGTCTGACGCTCTCCGGCCCCTGTGTTCACGACAAGCACTGGTGCCTGCATCTTGAGGAAACTGCTATTAAAACTTGCTGGACTAAAGAAAGGAAGAAAATCTGTTTTTGTTTTCCGAGGATGGGGGTTGTGGGTGGATGGGGGGTGATGGAGGTTGTTGATAACTTTTGATGTGGGGCGGGCAACGCAACGCTTTGGAGTTGAAATTGGAAGCTAAGGCAACGGAGGCTCCAGTTGACTGGCTGGGATTAGTTACGCGTCACGTGCGCAATGAATGAGCGTAATCCGAGTGATGAATATTGATCCCGAAGTGCATTTGATATCAGTCGTTCGACGCTGCCTAATCCACCGACGCCCGCAGAGCACATCCTCTACTCCTCGGCTACTTCGTCGCCACTATCGGCAACAGCGACAAACCTCCCTTCTCCCGCCCATTCCTTTCTGCTTCCAGACCTACTCCTGACCCACCTCTCCACGGCGGCCAACTCCCCCCCCCCAGTACCCACGTCGACCGGCAAGCGCTCCTCGACCTTCATGACGATCATCTCCCGCTCCCACAGGTCCACCACCTGCTTCTCCTCGCCCCATCCCGATCTCTCCATTAACGGAACATCCTCGTCCCCGTCGTCGTCTTCTCCACCAGCAAGATAAACCCACACCTCACCTCCGTCCTCCAGTGGAAGGGTGATCACCGAATGCTGCCTATTGATTGGATATGGCTTGAATGGGGGGGATGGGTGGGGGGTCCAGGAGGTGCCCTCGGGAGTGGTGGTTACCACGATGCTAGTCTTCTGCGCGGAGAAGACTGGGGACGGGAGGGGTGGCAGGTGGTAGACGGTGATCTTGCAGGACAGCTGAAGGGTTGGCTCCTCAGTTTCGGTCATGGCGGTTTTGTCGGGGTCCTCGAGGATGGGAGAGAACTCAGTCAGCTCGGCCGTGGTGCTCTCTGGTACCATAGGAGACGGTCGTATTTGCCCGAGTGGCTTGAGGTCAGAAGTGATAGTAGTGGCGATGTTGCAGTCCAGGTCTGCAGTCCAGAATGAGGGCTCAATGGCCTCGATCGTCATGTTCCCATGGTCCAGGGCCATGGGAGCAGAAGTAACTGGCTCGCGCTCGAGGGTGATCTCGGAGGCAGTGGCCGTAGCAGCAGTGGTGGTATTCGTAGTTGTGGCGGAAGTGTTTCTGGGACTCGCAGGGGAGGGCGGGACGGCGGTAGTGGATGCGGAAGAGGTAGGTGGAGAGGGAGACCTGTTATTGATAGGCTCGGCAGAGGTAGACATCTTTCCGTGGGCGTCCATAATGAGGTACGTGAAATTTTGAGTTTAAAGGGTAGTTTAGAATAGTTATGGACAAGAAGTCAAGACGGAAGCGAAAGAAGCGAAGATGGAAGGTAAGAACAGGAAGGAAGGGTGTGTTGTTAGCTGTCGTCGACTCGAGCCCAGAGCAGGAGCGGAAGGGAGACACAGGAGGCGGAAGCAGCTGGAAGCAAGACAAAATACAGGCGCATCACTGGAAGAAGTAACCCCAGGTAACTACGCAAAAGTCGGGTCCCTCCCACTCCACGTTACAAAGCCAACTCTCCACATCTGCGCAGGACTATAATGAAATCTACAACCCTTCTGGGCTACCCAACTCTTCACCTCTCCCCAGTTCTGCCGAGCGGCAACCTGGAGCAGACCTCCATCTATACCCAACTCCCTGAGCACTGTTCTCCCCTCCACCATACGGCCGTTCTCAACGAAAGACTTGACATCCTCGGTCTTGAGCATGCGGTTAACACGCATAACCTCGTCGATGTCCCAATTCCATTCGCGGAGGTAGAGACGTTCCAGTTTCGTGCAAGGCGTGAAGGAGCGGAGGCCGGAGCCGCGCAGATACGGGAGCGACAGGCAGAGGTCGCAGATGGCTAGGGTGCTTCGGAGAGCGCGGAGGATCTGGGGGAGACGTGCACGGATCAGAAAGAGGGAGATGTCTCCGGTGAGGACGAGGGTGCGGAGGTGGCGGAGGGACTCGAGAGGAGAGGCGGGGCCCGTGTAGCGCGGACGCATATACTTGGCGCGATGGCGGGGCTCGCTTTGCAATGCGAATTCGTAATCGGTGTCGCTCAGGCGAAGCGTGGTGAGTGTGGTGGCAAGCGATGGGAGGAGGTGGAGGAAGAACAGCTCGGCCGTGGCGTGCTCTGGGGCCTCTTCGACGTGTTTTCTGGTGTACGACAATCTGAGGGAACGCAGCGGCGGGGGTTTGGGGCCGGCCTGCTTGATCACATCGGTGCCGAAGGCAAACATACCCGAGAACCGGGAGAGCTCGAGAGCTTCCAGTCGGACGAACATTGCGTCGTAGAATCCCCAGCCGTTCTCGGGCACCCGCTTATCGCTGTACAGCTCGATCAGCGCGAGAGATTTCGGCGCGAAGCCGGTTTCTCCCATTTGGGGGAAGAAGTCGTGCAGCTTCTGAGAATCGCAGCGCATATGAGCCACACGCAAGGCCTCTAGGCTTCGTGACTGCCGAATCACTACCGAGTCTCCCGGGTCTCCTTGCTGCTGCCGGCTGTAGCGGACCTCGAAGTCGATATCGATGCTGCTGACGCTGTTGACATTGAGTGCGTTGAAGAAGTCCACAGTAGAGCGGACGGTGTAACGGTAGTCCTCGTGATCGTCCTCCCAGTCATCGTCATGACGGTAGTTGGGGTCGTAGTGCGTCTTGAAGCGCCAATCCAAGATCGTCAGGTTAAATTTGGAGGCACCGTCCCGGATGGTAGGCCGGATGGATGCGATAGCGCGACCGAGCCCACCAGAAAGCATCCAGCCGGACGAGATCACCAGTGAGTTGAGATTGGACAGCGATGTCAGGAGGGACACTGGGTGATGCATGGTGATCGGCGGACTGACACGCAATTGTCCGAGCTCGGCGATGGTGCAGCCCTTCAGATGCGTAAGGTGCGGATAGAGGACTGCCCAAGTCAGAAAGAATCCCGCCACATGGCGGAACCGGAGTACCTACAGTCCATCATCATCAATGCGGTGTCGCCAACAAACAGCTTGACCTCCTTTCCCCAGACGGGTGTTTGAATCTCATACTCCGGCCCGCCGACCACCATCCTCTCGCCTCTCGCCGCACCCGATATCTCAAAGGCGCCCAACGCACCGTCAAAGAAGTACCTTGCAGCCTCCGAGTTGCCCGAGATCTTCCCGTCGGGGTCGTCATTCTTGTCTCTATTCCTCCTGGTCTTCATTATCTCGGACAGCACCATCACCAGCGTGCGAGTGTCAAGGTTCTGCACGTAGTTGATGTACGGAAACAGCGTTGCACCAGAGAACGTGGTGAAGCGGGAGGTAGAATTTGGTTGGGACGCGGTAAAGCACGACAACAGGAGCGTCCGCCACAGCTGCATCATCCGCTTTCCAGCGATCCCAGTGTGAAAGTTAATCGAACGAGAAAACGGCACGCCGCACTGCGCAGGATCTCGTGCTGATGTGTTCCCGTCAATACAGTAAACGCAGCATCGATAGGGAGAGAATGCCTACTTGTTGGCTTCGGCATGAAGACTCCATAACCATGAGTCCGATACATGAGCGGAAGGGTCAGATAAGCCCAGGCCTATCCCATATAGGTCGCCACACTGGTTAGCACAGCCGCCGCCTGTCTTACTGTGTCCAAAAGAACCCCAAATATTTTTCGTTTCTTATTTCTTCTGTTCGCCAAAGGGAGGGGTACATACCCGGCACGTCAGCGCACAGCTGAACAGATCCCCCACCGGTTGATACGAATCGTCGTCTATATCCAAAGCCAAAAAGTTAAAGATGAGCTGCCACAGCTCGACCGGAAGGTCGGCGGGGCCGGCGGGAGGCTTCTCGCCGTCGTCGGAGGTGCCGGCACTCTCCGCCCCCGCCCCTGCCCCTCCGGAGCTGCGGCGCCGCGCGAACCGGAGCGTGGACAGGAACGCCGGATCGACGGCAGCAACCGCCCTGCCGTCGATCACGGAGTTCCTGCGCGAGCGCTCCTGCTCTTGCACCCGCTCGAACTCGTATTCGAACGGCTTCGTCGCAAGCTCGTCCTCGTCCTCATCGCCGTCCTTGAGGAGGAAGCGCGGGCCAGGACTCGGTACGCCGAAGAATTTCGTGTCGCTGCCGCCGCGGTCCAGCATGGCTGAGGAGCTGACATGCTTTATATTGAAGTAATCATGGCTGGCACTGCTGTGACGCCGATGGGTCTGCCGGGGGTGGGTCTGCTGCTGCTGATGGCTCGAGACGTCGCGGCGAATGGGCTCCGGGGCTTCAAGCAGGCCTGAAGGTTCGACTTCGGGAGTAGCCTCTCGGTAAAAGGAGAATAGTGCCATCCAAGTACGGTCGGTGTAGCTATGGGCGAAGTATCGCGAGCGGACGGTTTTCCTGGTGAGTATGACCCCAACAGTGGGGGGGGGGGGGGGCGGGTGGTTGGGGGAGGGAGGGGGGAAGGGACGGGAATGAGGGTGACGAGAAACCAGCGGTGCGAGTTAAGTAGTGCCGTGGGGAGAAGTCGAGCTCCCTCGCTCTCGTCTGAGTCTGTGTCCCTCGCACACACGCTCTCTCCGCGGACCCGAGAGCAGACGCCGTGCGGACACGGATTGGGGACCGACCAGGATGGCTCGCGAGAGGGAGGGGTTGCTGGCAGCGAGAGTCCGACGATGGACGGACAGAACAGACGTGCAGCTGCATGGCGTCTGCCTCAGTTTTGGCGCTGCGCTGCGGGCACGTGACCACGAGGGGAAGTGCTGGAGGGCCTGCCGCTTCGAGACTACGGACCAGACGAGCCTCCTCTGGCTGGCACTTGGACGGCCGGTTTCTTCGGGCTTCGAAGGCGTCGAATTCCGGCCGTGGACACCCGGCTTCTACGGCGCACGGCGATCGCGTGTACCCAGACACGGCAGCTGTGGAAAAAAAAAGGGCAGACTACTCTCATATGTGTGGTTCGGTCGTTCGAGCGGGTGCAAAGTGCAACATCAGGGTTGTGTGGATTAAATGATGCGTGGTGCGGATTATTGGGCGATGGGTGCTGTGCTGACTTCACTGCATGGGCAAAAGTAGATACATACATACATACATACATACATACATACATACATACATATTCGAATGTACGTAATCCCAAGGCCCCCCCCCCCCTTCCTCGAGGAATCCTCTTAGATGCTGAACTCCCTCGGAAAGGAAAACACCAGCGACGAGCGCGAACAGGATCTCCACGGAACAATGCTTCGATGGGAAAAGGGCAGCCAGGGGAAGAAAAGAAGAAGAAGAAAAAAAGACGGTCTGCTGGGCTTCTGGAAGTGTTCTAGCGCTTATTCTGCAGCCATGCGTCTTCTAGAAGCCGATGCCTATATGGCGGCATATCTGCGCACTGTACTCTGCATACAGAACTTTCGGTACTTGGATGTCTGTCGCGGAATGTGTGAGGAATATGTACCGCGCAATAGAGAGCACGTGCACTGGATGGAGCACACACTGGCAATCGAGATACGGGTTGTATGTAGGCCCCCGACGAATGTGAAAGCCTCCGTGTACACTGCACCGTACGAGCTGGGGGAGGATGCTTCTCCGAGCCACATTCACCGGTCGTCGTTGCCCCCCAGTGCCTATCCAAGGCCCGCGGCCCCAGTCACCGAGTTCGCGATCACGCCATTCATCTGCTGCGTAGGCGCGGCTTCATTTGGTTTATCCAGACGGTCGCTGCCAACAACGTATCGCTATGAGGCAGGCAAGGAAGAGCGCGGTAAACGGCTAGAGCAGGTGACCAGTGGAACACGGATCTCAACATTGTCCATAGATTCGTCGTTATCATCATCGTGGTCCTCGTCTTCCATTTGTGAGTGGTAACTCTGATCAGTGTCTGGCTTTCCACTTTGCATGTTGATCCTCTTTGTCTTCCACCTTTTTTGGCTGGAGTTTTGCCCTTTCTGTTGTATGTGTCATAATGACCAGGAGTCAGAACAATGGGAGTTTTTTATACACATATCCGCCGAACCTCTCCTGGCGTGGCCATACTGCTTTTTGTGGCTGCTTAGCTCCGTTGAAAAAGTTTCACGGAGTGAGAACACCAGCTGGAGATTCTCCAATCAATCCGGTCCTTGGCAGCGGTTGGAGTGCCTCGTTTATGTACCCTAGTAATTATCGAGACCGTGTTATGTAACGGCCAATTGGCGACAGGTTGGTGAGGTTCAGGTTGGATATCTCGCGGTAGATATGTAGCCACATGCGCAAACATAAGATACCACTCATTCCGGAGAGGGAAGAAGCAAGAAACAGCCGAAGCACACACTTAACATGCACAGCAAAGCATAGGATCCGAGATCCAACAGTGTTGTCTATATACATAAACTAGAAGGCCAACGCTCAAGGTTTTCTGCACTCGGGATGGCGCCTCCCACAGTGCAGCCGCGGCTCAGGGATCCGATGACGGAGCGCACAAAAGGGTGTCAGAAACCGTAGATTTGGAACGGCTACTAAACGAGGAGGAGCGCAAGGCGGAGGATGATTTGGGTGGATAGCCACAGGGAGGCTGACCTCGGAAATGTTGATGGTATGCATGTCCCACATTCGCTGGCACGGACGCCATGATTACATAGGAAGATAGCGGCACGTTTCGGCTGTGTATCATCCCGTTGCCTGATTCCGATAGCTATCCGCCGCTGACTGGGCAGTCGTGTACGATGGCAACTGGTTCGGAACGGTGTTCCGATACGATCTCATGTATTCGTCGCTCCGGATCCTACATACATACAGAGAGAGGCGGAACAGAAAAAACGTATGTGTGGAGCAAAGAACGCTTTCCAAACCAGCTGGGCGGTTTTGTTGTGGTGCATCATCATCGCATTTGGTTCGATCTATGCATCTATCTAGAAAGATATCTAACCGGGTGGTCGCTCGCTCTGTTATCTGATGGGAGAAGAAAAAAAAAACTGTGGGCATTAATTGCCCCCAAGCTGATTAAGTCCCGTGATCCCCGAAGACACCAAAAAAGAAAGATTGGCCAAGTTTCGAGGGCATTTGCTGGCATCACATGTGAATCTCTTCTTCGGTGAAGTCATTTCGCTGCTAAGCCCCTTTGCGGCCGGGGGGGCAGTGTTGGGCAAGAGAGAGAAAAAAAAAAGGTTCGTGTGTGTGGTTGGCGGAACACGGGTGGGGATATCCCCAGGAACAAGGAGGAACAGAACAGGAAAAGCCACTGACATAACTGCTTCATCTATCAATCTACCTCCCTGCTCTGCTCGATCCAGGTTTGTACCAACCTAACTTTGCTTGCTGCCACATCTCTACTCCTCTCCAACACAACCCTAGCTGCGACTGTTTTGTGCCTTTGAAGGCACATCGTACTGTCGCGCTGCGAACGACACGCATCTACATAACTACAACACACATCGCCTCGTCCGCTTCCCCGGCTTTGGCACCATCCGAACGTCTACTGCGCCACGCTCTGACATACTCCGCCAGCGTACCACTTCACAACTGAAACGTCGTACCAGGCCAGCCGGCAAAGACAGACGAAACAGAATAACTGTTTCCCGCGCACTCTCCTTCTCTCGGACTCCAGTTCGCTCCCCTCCCACAACAACAATCAGCATGTCCTCGCCGATAAGAACACCATCGACGATTTCGCGCTCGACCTCGTCGTCATCGTTCGTCGCGACCCGTCATCCCCAGCAGTCTTCGGCATCCGAGGACGAGGACGACCACAACACGCCGTCGACTTCGACCGACTCTTCGCCGCGTAGCCGTTCGCCTATACCTAAGAGCCGACGAGACTTTCTTGCGCCGCCCAAAACCGCGTGGCGTACGCTGTCGAGGTCGCCGAGTCCACTGGGGCTCATTCCTATCCATCGCACGTTTTCGAAGTTTGTAAGTCTCCCCAGCTCCCCGGGCGACGAGACAGTACTGACCTGTGAAATTCCTTAAAAAAAAGATCCATAAACATGAAGTTCCCCGCAAAGTCCTTCACGTCTCGATCGGCTTCCTAGCGATTTACCTCTACCGCACGGGGTACCAGCCTAGCGCACTCGTCCCCCCTCTCACGGCGACGCTGATCCCCGTCGCAACCGCCGACCTCCTCCGCTTCTACAGCGAGTCCTTCAACAAGCTCTACATCCGCTTCCTGGGCGCGCTCATGCGCGAGAGCGAAGTCCGCGGCTGGAACGGCGTGGTGTGGTATCTGGTGGGAACCATCACCGTGCTCGCTGTCTTCCCCAAGGACGTGGCGACGCTGAGCATCCTCCTCCTGTCGTGGTGCGATACCGCCGCGAGCACGTTCGGACGACTGTGGGGACGGTACACGCCGAGGATCCGCACCGGGAAGAGTTTGGCGGGGAGTCTTGCGGCCGCCGTGGTCGGCGCCATCAGTGCGGCTGCCTGGTGGGGCATCGTTGTGCCAAGCACTCCTGCGTACCCCGATGATCCCGTGGGCGGTGTCATGTGGGGAGGTCGGTTGGCGCTGGGTGGGGTCGAGGTCGGTGGGGGCGTTGCGCTGGCGGCGATGAGTCTGCTCACTGGAATCGTGGCGAGCGCGAGTGAGGTCCTCGATGCGTGGGGACTCGACGACAATGTCGTCATTCCGATTGTCAGTGCTGTTGGTATCTGGGGGCTTCTGAAGATTCTTGGCTAGACCGTACTTACTTTTCCAACGGTCTTTCAATTACCGCTACTTTCTTTCTACCCAGCTTTTCTCCGTCATTTCATTCCATTCGTTTGACGGTTAACCCTGTATTACATATACCATTACCTTTTTTTCCCCCTTTCTTTTCCTTTCCTTTTCCTTTTCGGGGTGGGGGGAAGTGGTGCGGAGTTTCGGGGTCTACTTTCGTTCTTTCGGATCTTGACATTTTTTTCTGTTGGCTGGTAGAGTGTTACTTCACTGTTCTGTGGTACAATACTTTCGTTTTTCCCCTTCTTATTTGATCTTCTTTTCTCTCTTTCCTTTCTTGATGTCCATCTCCGATTCAATGTACAGTATGATGCTGAGGTTGGTTTTTACTCGTTTGATGGTGGTGGGGAAACAATCGGTGGATACATGGTTAGTGGTAGTTGTTGATCGGAGCAGGTATGTAGCGCGAGGAGAGAATAATATCGGCTCAATATTTTTCTGATCAGCAGTCGTGAGGCTGCTGGATGACTGGTGCGGACTGTCTGGCTATGGGCGTGTGCCTGCTCTGCCGTCACGGTCCATCCTCCCAGTCCTGAAAAAAAGGTATGATATACACCCTCCTCCCATCTACATGAAAATCTCATTGTCGACAGCTTCGTCGTCCAGCCCCAATGCGTCCAAGACGTTTCTATACCTGATGCCGCCCTTCTCCCTGCACTTGAGGTACTTTAAGAGCTTCTGTCTCCGATGCACCATGACCCTCAGATTGCGCTTGTTGTGTTTGTCCTTCGTCTCGTGGCCGTCGTCTCTGTGCAGCTGGCGAGCCAGCGTGCGGATCTTGACGGTCAGGATGGCGGCCTGGACCTCGCTGCTGCCGGTGTCGGGGCCGGCTCGGGGGGTTTTTCCGGTCTCGGCGGGGGTGGGGGCGCCGGGGTCGCGCGGCAGGGCTGAGTCGGTGTTGTGGCGGCCGAAGGCGTCGATGCAGAGCTGCTTGTTGCTGCGCGTGCGGTCCTTGGAGCTGCCGTTGGCGAGCGACAGAATCCGCTTGATGGCCTCGACGGCGCGCTCGTGGCGCTCCGCGTGCGCCACTTCGACCTCCTGCGCCAGGAAGTTGTCCACGCTCGACGCCACCGGCGCCGTCAGGCGCTGCGACGTCTCCAGGAACTCTGGTAGCTCCTCGCGGGTGATGAAATGGTTGAGCGGCCCCGCGGAGGTGGCGGAGCGCGAGTCCGACGCGAGGATCTCGTCGTGGGGCGGCGGCGCCGGTAGCGGCATCTCGAGGGACTCGAGGAAGGGTGTCGGGCGGCCGAGTACGGGGTCAACGGCCTCGGACTTCCGCCGCGAGGTGAGCTCGGCTTGGAATTTGATGTTGGCTTCCTTGCGCTTCTTCGACATCGCCGCGGCATACGGGTTGAAGGCTTTGCGTTTTTCCTGCAGATCGGAGACGGCAGACGTCGTGAAGCTGCGGACTAGAAGATGTTAGACGTAGCACCATAGGTGCGGGGAGGTGCAATGGAGGGTACCGGCGACGGCGGCTGAGGATGCTGTCCGTATGCACAACAGCGAGGCTGTAAGCGACGGCGGGAGAAGGCGGACTGCCATTGCCATCACAGCGGATCGAGAAGTGGAGGGCGGCGGCGGCGGTGTTTCCTCCTCGTCTGGTCGGCTGCTATGTACCCAAGTTAGAACTTTTGCAGATGCGTTTGAGCCGCATCCGGTCACGTGGGCGACTAACCAGGTCACTCGCTGGCTGGGATTGGCACAGCATTGCAGAGGGAAAAAAAGTTCTCGTTGTGGCTTCTTTTTCTCGCCCTTCACCACCACCCACCACCCACCGCCAACTTCTACCCATCTCTACTCCCTAAGTCGAGGCTCAATCGGAATTCGAGAGGGACTAGTAGCACAGACTCGCAAGACAATGGCTTTCCTCATCCTCGCGGAAACCAGCGCGGGATACGCTCTTTTCAAGGCCAAGGACAAGAAGCTACTCAAGAAGGATGATCTGGCCCAGGAGATGAGCACCGCCGAGGGCGCTTCCGGACTGTTTGTTATCTCCTTCCTTTCGCTCGGATTGTGCGTGTGGTCGTGCTTACGCCTGCGTGTACAGCCTCAAATTGAAGCAGTTCTCGAAGTTCAACAGCGCTGCAACTGCTCTGGAGGAGGTTTCGGCGCTGGTGGAATCCAAGGTCTCGCCCATGCTGTCGTCGATCCTGGACGGCCTCAAGGACGAGAAGAAGGCGTCGTTGGTGGTCAGCGATCCCAAACTGGGTATGTGCGATTCATAGTGTAGCTGCGCGGTGGGGGAGTGTTGGCTAATGGATCGCTCCGCTCAGGAATCGCGATCAACAAGATCCCCGGGCTCCAGCTCAACGTCATCTCCGACTCAAGCACGCAAGACCTGTACCGCGGAATCCGCGAGCACCTCACCGCGCTGATCCCCGGTTTGACGCCGGCCGATCTGTCGACCATGTCGCTGGGTCTCTCGCACTCGCTCTCGCGCCACAAGCTCAAGTTCTCCGCGGACAAGGTCGACACCATGATCGTGCAGGCGATCGCCCTTCTCGACGACCTAGACAAGGAGCTCAACACGTATGCCATGCGCGTCAAGGAATGGTACGGCTGGCACTTCCCCGAGATGCAGAAGATCATCAACGACAACATGGCGTACGCCCGCGTGATCATGACGATGGGCATGCGCACGTCCTGCGCGGCCACCGACCTCTCCGAGATCCTGCCCGAGGAGATAGAAGCTCAGCTCAAGGCGGCGGCCGAGGTGTCGATGGGAACCGAAATCACTCCTCAGGATCTAGCCAACATCCACGCCCTTGCCGAGCAGGTCATCTCGTTCGCCGAGTACCGCCAGCAGCTATCGTCATACCTCACCGCACGCATGAACGCCATCGCTCCCAACTTGACGGTGCTCGTCGGCGAGCTCGTCGGCGCGCGTCTGATCGCCCACGCCGGCTCCCTCATTAATCTCTCCAAGGCGCCCGCCTCGACGCTCCAGATCCTCGGCGCCGAGAAGGCGCTGTTCCGCGCGCTGAAGACCAAGCACGACACGCCCAAGTACGGGTTGATCTACCACGCCTCGCTGGTCGGCCAGTCCACCGGAAAGAACAAGGGCAAGGTGGCGCGCATGCTCGCTGCCAAGACGGCGCTCGGAATCCGCTACGACGCGCTCAACGAAGAGAAGCCGGAAGACGCCTCCGAGGGCCGCCTCGGACACGAGATGCGCCGCAAGGTCGAGGGCCGGATGCGTCATCTCGAGGGCAAGCCGCCGCTTCCCCGTGAGGGGGGCGCCCGGTCTCCCGCCCCGGGCAACAAGAAGCTCGAGATCCGCGGCGGACGGAACTATAATGCGGACGCCGACGCCGTGATGGAGGATGCGCCCGGCGCCGCCGCAGCCGTCGAGGACGCGCTCAAGATGGATGTGGATGCGGCCGGTGAGGACAGCGAGGACGAGGAGGAGAGGGCGCGGAAGGAGCGCAAGCTGGAGAAGAAGAGGAGAAAGGCCGAGGGTGCCGACGGCGAGGAGAAGAAGCAGAAGAAGCAGAAGAAGGACAAGAAGGACAAAGAGGAGAAGACGGACAAGAAGGAGAAAAGGGAGAAGAAGGACAAGAAGGACGGGAAGAAGGACGGGAAGAAGGACAAGAAGCGGAAAAAGGGGGAGTAGGGCTGTCGTTCTTGTAGATATAGCCTCTCCACCTGTTCCGCGTGCTCCGTTGCTGTCCATGTTCCGCTATGTTGCCATTTTTTCTTCAGAGGTTGGCTGTGCTGGTTTCAGAGTGGTGGTGCTGAAAGGCAAGTCGGTCATGCCATCTCACCCACCGTCAACTGTATCGTGCAGCTGTCTCCTACGCCTTGCGGGGGGGGGGGGCGTCCTGAGTCCGCGCACGGCCCGTTGTAGGCTGTGAGGAACGAACCAAAGCGAACCCATAACAGTTACAGGAGAACCCTTTCGCGCGCTGTCCGGCCGACCGGAGTCTGTCCGCCAGGGAAGCAGCGCAACGAACGACCCAGCCTCCGAGGCCACTGCTATGGGGTGGACTCACCAATCAAGGCAAAGGCGGGAAGGAGGACGAGTGATCCCGCATGACTCGGGGTGGGGGATATACGGGGAGGCTTGGCCACACAACCACCTCGGTGGTTCGACCATTTGTCTCGGTTGTTCTGCGTGACCTGACGACCTTGGCAACGCCACGTGCTGGGATGTCTCTACACAGCCACAGTGTTGGCGGCGGCGGCAGGAGGAGGAGCACGTGATGGCGCACCGAAGTTCTAGATTCTTTACATGCAGTGTCACTCGTGCATGGGGGCCAATAGACGCAACACCAAAATTCACCCCCCCCCTGCGTCTTGTGAAAAGAAAAAAAGAAGAAAAAAAACGGTAGATACCTAATGCTTACCGGCAGTGTCCGGAGGTAGGGACGTCCCCCCTCGGTATGTAGAGCACATACGTGCATGACCGCGTACGCACACGCCATCACTCGCCGGACAGAAGCCCGAAGCCCGTCCCGCCCGCCGTGACCTGGCAACCGACTACATACTTACATACGCAGAATATACATATCGTCATGATCCAAATAGGGCCGCATGCGGTCAATGAATCATCGCCGTCATCAGCCAGCCGACTACGCAGGTACGTAGAGTAGAGTTACCAAGGGTCTCCCACCCTC
>Ga0307516_10000921_pt1 | contig 40429 bp, 36 predicted proteins | sample 19_EM_MG_FD_203310 | JGI IMG/M metagenome (GOLD analysis project Ga0307516, IMG submission 203310) | Populus trichocarpa ectomycorrhiza microbial communities from riparian zone in the Pacific Northwest, United States - 19_EM | ecosystem: Host-associated > Plants > Roots > Unclassified | place... | reverse complement strand
CGCCCGGCTTCGATGCGCAAGGCGTCGAGCGCGTAGTATCCGGCGTCCTTCAGGCCGAGATCGGTGCCCGCTTCGTGCAGCGCCAGGTACACATGACGCGCCATCTCGATCGGCACGTAGAGCTCGAAGCCCGGTCCGCCGACGTAGCTCATGCGGGCCGCGCGCACACGCGCGAATCCGAGATCGATCTCGCGCGTGTGCGAGAACTTCAGTGCTTCGGGCGACAAGTCGTCCGGGCTCACGCGTGACAGCAGTTCGCGCGCTTTCGGGCCCATCACCGAGAGCACCGAATACATCGCGCTCACGTCGGTGAGGGTGGCGTGTTCCGTGGGGGCGATGTGGCGATGAATCCAGTCCATGTCACGCGAGGTCTGGGCCGAGCCGGTGACGATCAGGAAGCGGTCGGGCGTCTGTCGGATCACGGTCAGGTCGCTCTCGAAACCACCGCGTTCGTTGAGCATCGCGGTGTAGACCATCTTGTCGAGCGGAATGTCGATCTCGTTCGCGCACAGACGCTGCAACACGGCCAGCGCATCGCGGCCCTGCAGCAGCAGCTTCGAGAACGAGGTCTGGTCGTAGAGCGCCACGGTTTCGCGCGTGGCGCGTTGATCTTCGATCATCCAGGCCAGCCAGTCCGGCCGACCGAGGCCGTGCTTTGCCTCGGGTGCGCTCCATGGCTTGAAGTAGTTCGCGCGCTCCCAGCCGTTCTTGCTGCCGAAGACTGCGCCCTTCGCAGCGAGCAGGTCGTACAGGGGTGAGCAACGCAGCGGTCGCGCGGTCACGAGCTCTTGCCGCGGCCAGCGCATCGCGTAATGCAGGCCCAGGGTTTCGCCGGTTCGTTCCGACAGCGCCTTGCGGTTGGCCATGAAGGCACCGAAGCGGCGAATGTCGACGTCCCACAGATCGCTGGGCGACTCGCCGCCGACGATCCATTCCGCGATCAATCGGCCGGCGCCGCCCGAGTTCGCGATGCCCGCCGAATTGAAACCCGCGGCGACGAAATAATTCCGCAGCTCGGGCGCCTCGCCGAGGATGAAGTTGCCGTCGGGCGTGAAGCTCTCCGGGCCGTTGAGCAGCATCTTGACCTTTGCGGTTTCCAGGCACGGTGTGCGGTGGATCGCGTTGTTCATCAACACCTCGAACTGGTCCCAGTCTTCGCCGAGCAACTGGAACTGGAACGTGCTCGGAATCGGGTCCATCTTCCACGGTTTGGCCTGGGGCTCGAAACCACCCATCACGAGCCCGCCGACTTCTTCCTTGTAATAGATAAATCCGTCGGGGTCGCGCATCACCGGCAGCATCGGGTGAACCCCGTCGATGCGGTCGGTGACGATGTAGAAGTGCTCGGCCGAATAGAGCGGCACGTTCACGCCGGCGAGCCGCCCGAACTGGCGTGCCCACTGGCCGGCGCAGTTCACGAGCACTTCGCAGCGCACATCGCCTTGGGTGGTGCGCACGCCGGTCACCGCGCCGTTCTGCGTCAGCACGCCGATGACCTCGATGTCTTCGACGACCTTCACGCCCCGATTGCGCGCGCCTTTCGCGAGCGACATCGTCAGGTCGGCCGGGTTGGCCTTGCCGTCGCCGGGGATCCACAGGCCGCCGTGCAGGTCGTCGGTGCGCAGCAAGGGGTACAGCTCGCCGGCGCGTTGCGCATCGATCACTTCCACCTCGACGCCGAAACTGCGCGCGAGCGACGCCTGCTTGCGCAACACCTGCATGCGCTCGGGCGTGGCCGCCACGTTCACGCTGCCGCACTGCTTCCAGCCGGTTGCGAGGCCCGTCTCGGCTTCGAGCTTTGCGTACAGCTCGATGCCGTAGCGGCTCATCTGCGTCATGTTGCGGTTCGGCCGCATCTGGCCGACCAGCCCGGCGGCATGCCAGGTGGTGCCGCAGGTGAGCTTGCCTTGTTCGAGCAACAGCACGTCGCGCTCACCCATCAGGCTCAGGTGGTAGGCGGTGGAGCAGCCCGCGATGCCACCACCGACGATCACTATGCGGGCTTGGGTGGGCAGGGTCATGGAAGCACTCCCGAATGCCCGACGCTCAGGCGAAGCGCAGCGCCATCACACCGGCGACGATCACCACGGTGCCGAGCGCACGTTGCAGCCCGAAGCGCTCTTTGAGCAGCACGGTGCCGAGCAAGGCCGCGAACAGCACCGAGGTTTCGCGCAACGCGGCCACAGACGCGATCGGCGCGCGTGTCATCGCCCACAGCGCGATCGCATAGGAGCCGATCGATGCGCTGCCGCCGAGCGCGGCGATGGGCCAGCGCTGGCGCGCGTAGGCCACGATCTCTGCGCGCTGCAGCTGGCTGCGCCGCAGCCACACCAGCGACGGGTAGGCGATGCCGTCGAGCACGAACAGCATCATCACGTAGCGCAAGGCGCCGTTGTCGTCGATCACGCTCGCGCGCACGCCACGGCCGTCGACCACGGTGTAGAGCGCGATGATCCCGGCATTGGCGAACGCGAAGGCCAGGGCCTTGCGGTGGTGCAATGCTTCGCCCGGGTGCGCGAGGCCAACGAGGCCCACGCCCACCGTGACGCCGACGATGCCGAGCCACGCACCCGGCGAGGGCGCTTCGCCGATCAGCGCGCTGCTGGCCAGCGCCACGAGCAGCGGTGCGAAGCCGCGCATGATCGGGTAGGTGAGGCCGAGCTCGCCATGCCGGTAGGCGCCGACGAGCGCGATGTAGTAGCCGATGTGGATCACGAGCGAGGCCGCGATGTAGGGCCAGGCGCCGGCCGGTGGCGGGCCGACCCACACCATGATCGGCAAGGCGACCAGCGAGCCCAGAAAGTGCACCAGGGCGGTATCGACGGCCTTGTCGTTGCCCGACTTGATCAGCGCGTTCCACGACGCGTGCAGCATCGCCCCACACAGCACGGCCAGCACGACCGGCCAGGTCAGGCTCATGAAGCCAAGGCGGCCGTCACGGGCAGGGCGCAGCGTTCAGCGCGCGCCAGAAAGTGCGCAAGCGTTGGCGTGGACAGATCGGCCTGCTTGGCCAGGTCGTCCCACTGCCGCAGCATCACGGCATCATGCGCGCCGTTCAGGCCGAGGAACGCGGCGGCCTGCTCGGCACTGAACACGCCGCCCTGCAACGCGAGGCTGCGTTTGGAGTCGTCGGAGAGCCGCTCGAAGTAGTCGGGGTTGGCCCGGCACAGGTAGCGCTTCGCGTCGACGTGCAGCTTGATCGCGTCGAGCACCGCGTCGGGAAACAGGCCCCGCAGAAACGGCAGCGCGAAGTACTGGTGCGTGTCGTCGATACCGCGCATGGAGGGCGTCTCTCCCTGATCGTTGAGCAAGTGCCCCAGGTCGTGCAACAGGCATGCGGTGACGAGCGCGTCGTCGGCACCCGACGCTTCGGCGAGGTGCGCCGTCTGCAAAGCGTGCTGGAGCTGTGTGACCGGCTCGCCGCTGTACTGGCTGGCGCCGTGGCGGGCAAAGAGCAGGGCGATGTCGGGCAGGCTCAGCATGCGGGCGCGGGTTCAGTTGATCGGGTCGTCGGGTGACAGCGTCGCCAGCTGCGAATTGCGGATGCGCGTCTTGCGCAGCGCGCCCGCGGTTTCCAGGATCGGGTAGGCGATCGAGCAGATGTGCGAGTTGATGCGCTTCAGGTCGCTGATCAGGTCGAGGTGCAATGAACTGGTCTCGATGCTCTGCGCCGTGTTGTCCTGCAGCCGCGTGATGTGGGTGGCGGCGTACTCGTGTTCGAGCTCGCGAAAGCGTGCCTTTTCTTCGAGCAGCTTCTTCGCGTCGCGCACGTGGCCATCGAGGAACACGCTCATGCCCAGGCGCAGGTTCGAGGTGAGGCGCTCGTGCAGGTGGATGATCTCGGCCATGCCGGCGTCGGAAAAACTGCGGTTCTTGCGGATCTTCTTGTCTTCGATGTCTTGCAGCACCCGCTCGATGATGTCGCCGATCTGTTCCATGTTGATCGTGAACGAGACGATGTCGGTCCAGCGCCGGCCTTCGCGTTCGCTCAGCGCTTCGCGCGAGATCTGGGTCAGGTAGAACTTGATCGCCGAGTAGAGCTCGTCGACCGTGTCATCCATCTTGCGCAACTGGTCGGCCAGAGCCAGGTCGTTGTGCCGCAACACCGGCAGGATGCCGCGCAGCATGGTCTCGACCACGTCGGCCTGGTGCAGTGCTTCGCGCGCGGCGCAGCTGATGGCGAGCGACGGCGTGGCCAGCGCCAGCGGGTCGAGGTGGCGTGGCCGGGCCATGTTGACGGCCAGAGTCGGTTCTTTCAGGAGGCGTTCTACGGTGCGCCCGACCAGTCCGGTGAAGCTGATGAAAATCCCGGCCAGCACGAGGTTGAAAACCAGGTGGAAGAACACGATCTGCTGGTGTACGTCGGGCACGAGTTGCTGCAGCATCACGTGCGCTTGCGGCAGCAGCGCGATGGCACCGAGCGCACCCAGCGACTTGAAGATCAGGTTGCCGAGCGGCAGCCGCCGCACCTGGGGCGACGAGCCGCTGGTGGCGATCATCGCGAGCAGGCCGCTGCCGAGATTGGCGCCGAGCACGAGGCCGAGCGCCACCGGCACCGGCAGCAAGCCCGAGGACGCGAGCGTGGCGGTGAGCAGCACGATGGCCAGGCTCGAATACGAGAGCACGGTCAGAACCGCGCCGACGATGATGTCGAGCAGCACGTCGTTCGGCAGCGCGACGAGCAAGGCGCGCACCGCCGGCGATTCGGTCAGAGGCTTGGTGGCGCCGACGATCAGCTGCAGTGCCAGTGTGATCAGGCCCAGGCCGATCAAGACACGCCCGATGCGCCCGGCCATCGTGTCTTGCCGCGAGATGAAGAGCAGCACGCCGACGAAGATCAGCAGCGGCGACAACCACGACAGGTCGAACGAGAACACCACCGCCATCAGTGCGGTGCCGACATCGGCGCCGAGGATCACCGCGAGCGCTGCGCCGGTCGTGACCAGCCCTTTGCCGACGAACGACGCCACGATCAGGCAGGTGGCGGTGCTCGACTGCACGACCGTCGTGACCCCCATGCCCGCGAGCATGGCGGTGGCGCGGTTCGAGAAGCTCTTGGCGAGCACGCCGCGCAGGCTCTCGCCGAACACTCGCAACACGCCGGTGCGCACGATGTGCGTGCCCCAGACGAGCAGGGCGATGGCGGCGAGCAGATTGAGAAGATGAAGCATTGTTCGGATTCAGGCCCAGGGCAGCGAGTAGGTCTTGATGTTGGTGAAACTCTTCATCGCCTCTTGTACACCTTCCTTGTAACCCAGGCCCGAGTCCTTGATACCCCCGAACGGGGTGAGTTCCAGCCGGTAACCCGGCACCTCACGCACGTTGACCGTGCCGACCTGCAGTTCGGCGACGAAGCGGCTGATGTAGTCGAGCCGGTTCGTGCACACGGCCGACGACAAGCCGTAGGCCGTGCCGTTCGAGATGCGGATCGCTTCTTCGATGTTGGCGAAGCGGATGATCGGCGAGACCGGGCCGAAAGTTTCCTCGCGCGCGACGATCATGTCGGGCGTGACGCGGTCGATCACGGTCGGTGCATACAGTGCACCGTCGCGCTGGTTGCCCACGAGCAGGCGCGCGCCTTGCGCCACTGCTTCGTTGACGCGCGCTTCGAAGGAGCGCGCGGCTGTTTCGTCGATCACGGTGCCCATATCCAGCTTGGCATCACTCGGGTCGCCGAAGCTCCAGGCGCGGGTCTTTTCGACCACCATCTCGGTGAAGCGCGCGGCCACCGCTTCGTGCACCAGCAGCCGTTTGACCGCCGTACAGCGTTGCCCCGAGTTCTTGTACGAGCCTTGCACCGCGAGCGTGGAGGCCTCGTCGAGGTCGGCGTCGTCCATCACGATGATCGGGTCGTTGCCACCGAGCTCGAGCACCATGCGGCGATAACCGGCTTTCGACGCGATGTACTTGCCGATCGCTACGCCGCCGGTGAAAGTGACCAGGCCGACGTGTTCGTTCGTGATCAGCTCGTCGGCGATCTCGCGCGGGTCACCGGTCACGACCGAGAGCATCTCGGGCGGCAGGCCGGCCTCATACAGCAGGTCGGCGAACAGCAGGGCCGACAGGGGCACTTTCTCCGACGGCTTGAGCACCATGCGGTTGTTGGTGGCGATGCTCGGCACGACCTTGTGCGCCACCTGGTTCATCGGGTGGTTGAAGGGCGTGATCGCGGTGATCACGCCGAGCAAAGGGTCGCGCTGTGTATAGACACGGCGTTTCTTGCCGTGCGGCGTGAGGTCGCAGGAAAAGATCTGGCCGTCGTCCTTGAGGCACTCATTGGCGCCGAAGACCAGCACATCGGAAACGCGACCGACTTCGTAGGTGGCGTCCTTCATGCCCAGCCCGGCCTCGGCGCTGATCAGGTGCGCGATCTGGCGAGTGCGTTCGCGCACCAGCGCAGCGGTCTTGTTGAGGATGTTCGCGCGCTCGAAGCGCGTGAGCCGCGGCTTGTAAGCGTGGGCGATCGCGAATGCGCGCTGCACCTCCTCGAGCGAGGCCTTGGGCACGCTGCCGATGCACTTCGTGGTGAACGGGTTGAAGACCTCGATGCAACGGTCGCCGCTGCGGTCGGTGCCGACCTTCTCGCCGCCGATCCGCATGCCGTGGTTGAGGACCGAATCGCTCATTGCGCGTGGTTCAGCGCCAGATCGAAAGCGTCGAAGTTGCGCCAGCGGCGCTGTGGGTCGAGGCCGTTGATTCGGCGGTTGAGGATCAGCGGCACGCGCTGTTCCGAGACGCCGCCGTGTGAGCGCAGCGGCGCGTCGAGCGCGCTCAGGTCGTGTCTCGACGCAGCAGTGCCGATCACGGTGGAGCGCTCGGACACCACGACCACGTCGCCGATTCGGTCGGCCGGCAGCTCGAAGCGCGCGGCCGCACCTGCGCGGTCGTGCACCGACTCGATGCCGCGCAGCGCGGCAATGCGCTGCACGAGTTCGGCCACGTTCACGTCGGGTGGCAGGTAGACGGTGGCGAACGAGCCGAGCGCGCCGTGGTGTACCACGTAGGGGTCGGTGATCGGTAGGATCACGCGCGCCCGACCGGCACCGAGCCAGCCGTCGAGCACGTCTTGCAAATAGATCACGTCGGGTTGCGCGTCCATGCGGGTCTTCGCGTTCATGCCGTGGTCGGCGGTGAGGGCGATCACGCAACCCATCGCGTCGAGCTGGCCGAGGTACGTGTCCATCATGGCGTAGAACGCGTCGGCACCTTCCGTGCCGGGCGCGTGCTTGTGCTGCACGTAGTCGGTCGTCGAGAGGTACATCACATCGGGCCGGCGCGCATTGGCCATCAACTTCACGCCGGCGGCGAACACGAACTCGGAGAGTTCCGCGCTGTAGACCGAGGGCACGCCCATGCCCACCAGGTCGGGCACGCCGCTGATGCCGTTCTCGGCCTGCGTGGCCTCGTCGGCCTTCTCGGCCGAGAAGCAGATGCCCTTCATGCCGTGGCCGAGCAGTTTGCGCAACTTGTCTTTCGCGGTGACGACGGCCACCGAGCGGCCCGAGTCGGCCAGCGCGGCCAGCAGCGTGGGCGCCCGTAGCCACTTCGGGTCGTTCATCATCACTTCGGTGTTGCTGGCCACGTCGAACAGGTAGTTGCCGCAGATGCCGTGCACCGAGGGCGGCGCGCCGGTCACGATCGACAGGTTGTTCGGGTTCGTGAAACTCGGAATCACGCAGTCGGCGACCAGCACCGTGCCTTCGGCCAGCACGCGCTTGAACCAGGGCGTGCGGCCGTGGGCCACGGCCTGGGCGATGTAGTCGGGCTCGCAACCGTCGACGCAGACCACGACTGTCGGGTGGGTGGGCGGGCGGTAGCTGCGCTGGTTGACGGTGATCATGGGTGGACCCTCAGGCTCGTTCGAGTGCCGGCGGTTTGGCGGCCGTGGCGGCCTGCGCTTGCTGGCGCAGGTTGTTCTTGATCGTGCGTTCCTTGCTTTCCATCACGTGGTCGAACATGGCCTTGCCGGCGGCGTCGGGGTCGCCCGAGGCGATCGCCTTGACGATGCCGCGGTGTTCGCCGGCCGAGATCGGCATCAGCCAGCCGTCGGCCAGGTTCAGGCGCCGGAACAGGCTCAGTTCCTTGATCAGCTTGCGGTAGATCGCGGTGAGCTTGCTGTTGCCGGCCAGCTCGACCAGGCGGTCGTGGAACTTCAGGTTCAGCAGGTGGTAGTGGTAGGTGTCCTTGGCCTTCACGGCCGCTTCCATCTGTTCGACCAGGCCACGCACTTCCTTCAGTTGCGGCGCGGTGATGTGCTCGGCCAGGCGTCGGCCGACGAGTTCGTCCATCGCGGCGCGCAGATCGAAGATCTCGACCGCCTCGTCGATGGGGATGTCGCGCACGAACACGCCGCGGTTTTTCTCGGTGCGCACCAGCCCGGCCTCCTCGAGCATGCGGAAGGCCTCGCGCAGCGGGCCGCGCGACACGCCGAGGCGCGCGGCCAGCGCCACCTCGGTCAGCTTGGCACCGGGCGCGAGTTCGCCGGAAAGGATCATGCGTTCGAGTTCGCCTTGCACCACGCTCGTCAACGAGCTGGTCTGCAGCAGGGTGATGGTGGGGTGGGGCGCAACCGTAGCGTTCATTGGTGACCAGTAGATGTCAGGCTTTGGAGATTGTCAACAGTTCTCAAGAAACAGTTGACGACATTTGCAAGCCACCCCTAGACTGAGGCCACCTTGTTGTGAGGCCTGACACGCGACGTGGCATGCGCCTTGCGACCGACCCCTCGTCCTTCCCCGCCGCCCCCGGCGAACTTCACTGGAGATGTGCATGAATCGGGTTTCAGTCAAACCGCTGCTGGCCGTGCTGGCCTTGTTCGCCGCCACCGCAGCCTTCGCGCAGAAGACGCAACTCACCGTCTACACCGCGCTCGAGACCGACCAGTTGAAGGCCTACGAAGCGGGGTTCGTGAAAGACAACCCGACGATCGAGATCAAGTGGGTGCGCGATTCCACCGGCGTCATCACCGCCAAGCTGCTGGCCGAAAAGGGCAACCCGCAGGCCGACGTGGTGATGGGCGTGGCCGCCTCCAGCCTCGCGCTGCTCGACAAGCAGGGCATGCTCATTCCGTACGCGCCGCTCAACCTCGACGCGATCATGAGCCAGTACCGCGACAAGAAGAGCCCGCCGGCCTGGTTCGGCATGGACGTGTGGGGTGCGACCGTCTGCTTCAACACCGTCGAGGCGCAGAAGAAGGGCCTGCCCAAACCCGAGACCTGGAAAGACCTGACCAAGCCGATCTACAAGGGCCAGATCGTGATGCCGAACCCGGCTTCGTCGGGCACCGGCTTCTTCGACGTGAGCGCCTGGCTCACGCTCTGGGGCGACGACAACGGCAAGGGCGGCGGCTGGAAGTTCATGGACGCGCTGCACGAGAACATCGCGCAGTACACGCACTCCGGCTCGAAGCCCTGCAACATGGCGGGCACCGGCGAGTACGTGATGGGCATCTCGTTCGAATACCGCGGCAACAGCAACAAGGCCAAGGGCGCGCCGATCGATCTGGTGTTCCCGAAAGAAGGCCTGGGCTGGGACCTGGAAGCCTTCGCGATCCACACCGGCACCAAGAAGCTCGACGCGGCGAAAAAACTTGCCGACTGGGCTTCGAGCAAAGACGCGATGAAACTCTACGGCAAGAACTTCGCGATCACCGCCGTGCCCGGCGTGGCCGAGCCGCTGGCCAACGTGCCGGCCGACTACGAGAAGCGCCTGGTGAAGATGGATTTCGCCACCACCGCGGCGAACCGCGAGCGGGTGCTGGCCGAATGGAGCAAGCGCTACGACGCCAAGACCGAGGTGAAGAAGTAGGGCGCCTGCGCTGACGCCCATGGCCGACTACCTGCGCCTGGAAGGCATCCGCAAGAGCTTCGGTTCGTTCCAGGCGTTGCACGACATTCACTTGTCGATCGAGAAGGGCGAGTTCGTCTGTTTTCTCGGCCCTTCGGGCTGCGGCAAGACGACGTTGCTGCGCATCATCGCGGGGCTGGAAACGCAGACCGCCGGCCGCATCGAGCAGAGCGGACGCGATATCTCGGTGCTGCCGCCGGCCGAGCGCGACTACGGCATCGTGTTCCAGTCGTACGCGCTGTTCCCGAACCTGAGCGTCACTGAGAACGTGGCCTACGGCCTGGTCAACCGCAAGCTGCCGCGTGCGCAGATCAAGCAGCGCGTGGACGAACTGCTCAAGCTCGTCGGCCTGCCCGGCAGTGGCGTGAAATTTCCTGCACAACTCTCGGGTGGGCAACAGCAACGCATCGCGCTCGCGCGTGCCCTGGCCACCTCGCCGGGGCTGCTGCTGCTCGACGAGCCGCTCTCGGCGCTCGACGCGCTGGAGCGCGTGCGCCTGCGGCAAGAGATCCGCTCGCTGCAGCGCAAGCTCGGCGTCACGACCATCATGGTCACGCACGACCAGGAAGAAGCGCTCTCAGTCGCCGACCGCATCGTCGTGATGAACCAGGGCGTGATCGAACAGGTGGGCACACCGATGCAGGTGTACCGCGACCCGGCCACGCCCTTCGTCGCCGACTTCGTCGGCAAGATCAACGTGCTGTCGGGGCAACTGCACCCGGGCCGGCAACTGCACATCGGCCAGGGCCGTTTTGCCTGCGAGGTCGATACCGACAGCATGCGCGACGTGAAGGTCTACCTGCGGCCCGAAGACGTGCTGGCGCGGCCGATCGCCCCGGGCGACTCGAACGTCTTCCATGGCGAGATCGACAAGATCGAGTTCCTTGGTTCCTACTGCCACGTGAGCGTGCGCGCGGCCGAGATCGGGCCATTGCCGCTCACGGTGTACCTGTCGCTCAACTTCCTGGCCGAGCAGGGGCTGGAAGTGGGCAGCCGTTTGCCGCTGCGCCTGATGCCCGAGCGCATGCGCTTCTTTTGACGCTGCGGTGATGTCCGCCGTCCTGCCTATCCACGCCACCACGCCGCTGCGTCAGCGAGCGCACTGGAGCGACCGCATCGCGCACGCGGCGTTGCTGTTGATCGTGCTGGCGCTGCTCGTCTTTCTCGCCGCGCCGCTGGCGGCCATCCTCGTCAAGTCGCTGCAGAACGCCGACGGCGCGTTCGTCGGGCTCGTCAACTTCACGAGCTACCTGGCCACGCCGGCCTTGTTGCAATCGTTGTGGCACAGCGTGTGGGTGTCGGCGCTGGTCACGCTGATCACGCTGCCGCTCGCGTTCGGCTTCGCCTACGCGCTGAGCCGCAGCTGCATGCCGTTCAAGGGCCTGTTCCGCACCATCGCGCTGGTGCCGCTGCTGGCGCCTTCACTGCTCTCGGCGCTGTCGCTGATCTACTGGTTCGGCAACCAGGGTCTGGCACGCGGTTTCATCCAGGCGCTCGGCTTCGAGAACATCTACGGTGCGCCCGGCATCGTCGTGGCCGAGTGTTTTGCGGTGTTCCCGCACGCGTTGATGATCCTGATCACCGCGCTCTCGCTCGCCGATGCACGGCTCTACGAAGCGGCGAATGCACTCGGCACCTCGAAGCGCCGCAAGTTCTTCACGATCACCCTTCCCGGCGCGAAGTACGGGCTGATCTCGGCAGCGCTGGTCAGCTTCACGCTCGTGATGACCGACTTCGGCATTCCGAAGGTGATCGGCGGCAACTTCAACATGCTGGCGACCGACGTGTTCAAGCTCGTCATCGGCCAGCAAGACTTCCAGCGAGGCGCCGTCGTCGGCCTGCTGCTGCTCACACCGGCGGTATTGACCTTCGTGATCGACTGGCTGGTGCAACGCAAGCAGACGGCGATGCTGAGCGCGCGCGCCGTGCCTTACCGGCCAACGCCCGCACGCGGATTCGACGCGCTGATGACCGCGTACGTCGTATTGATCAGCGCCCTGATGCTGTTGATGATCGGCATGGCGGCGTTCGCATCTTTCGCCAGCTTCTGGCCCTACAACCTGACGCCGACGCTGAAGCACTACACGATGGGCCTGGTCGACGCCGAGGTCGGCGATGCGTTCCTCAACAGCCTGAAGCTCGCCGGTGGCACCGCCTTCTTCGGCACGGTGCTCGTGTTCACCGGCGCCTACATGCTCGAGAAGACCCGCGGCCTCGACTGGGCGCGCCCGGTCGTGCGCCTGCTCGCGATGCTGCCGATGGCGGTGCCGGGCCTCGTGCTCGGCCTGGGCTACATCTTCTTCTTCAATCTGCCGGGCAACCCGCTGAGTGGGCTGTACCAGACGCTGCCGCTGCTGATCGTTTGCACCATCGTCCACTTCTACACGACCGGGCACTTGACGGCGGTGACGGCGCTGAAGGCGCTCGACGCCGAGTTCGAATCGGTCTCGGCCTCGCTGAAGGTGCCGTTCTACAAGACCTTCTGGCGTGTGACCTTGCCGATCTGCACGCCGACCTTGCTCGACATCGCGCGCTACTTCTTCATCAACGCGATGACGACGATCTCGGCCGTGGTGTTTCTGTATTCGCCCGACACCAAGGTGGCGGCGATCGCGATCCTGAACCTCGACGAAGCCGGCGAAGCAGGGGCGGCCGCCGCCTGCGCGATGCTGATCACGGCCGGCTCCACGGTCGTGACGCTGCTTTTCATCGCGCTCGGCTGGTGGGTCGACAAACGCACCCAGGCCTGGCGGAACACGAGCAGCCGATGAGTACCACGCCCCTTTGCATCGCGATCGTCCAGCAGCCGATGGCCTGGACGACGCCGGACAACGTGGCCCACATCGTCGCTGCGCTCACGCTGGCGGCCGGGCAAGGCGCGGACATCGCGGTGTTTCCCGAACTGGCACTGACCGGCTTTCACCGCGGCATCCGCGCTGAGGCGGTGCCGGCCACCGTCGAGGCCGCGCTGCAGCAGGTGCGCGCGGCCTGCAGTGCGCAGGGCATTGCCTGCGCGCTGGGCGCGCCGACCTTCGCCGCGGACGGCACGATCCTCAACAGCTACCTGCACATCGATGCCGCGGGCGAGATCGTCTCGGCCGTCAGCAAGAACGGGCTCACGCCGGCGGAGCTGACCTTCTTCGCCCCGGGCACCGATCGCCCGGTGATGCGCTTCGAAGGCCGCAACTGCACGACCGTGATGTGCCGCGAGATCGACGATCTCGAATCGGTGGCCGTGCAGTTGCAGGCCGACCCGGTCGATCTGATCTTCTGGCCTTCGATGGTGGGCAACCCGCCCGGCACGATCCACCCCACGCCGGAAGACACGGCCGACCTCGGGTACTTCAAGCGCACCGCGGTGCTGGCGCGGCGCCTTGAAGCCTTCGTGGTGCAGAGCAACTGGCCGCAGGCACTCAACACGCCGGACTCGACCTACCTCGGCGAGAGCAAGGCCTACGCGCCCGACGGCGAGATCCTGCTGACTCTGCCGCGCGATCAGGCTGGCGTCGGCGTGTTCAGGCTCGGCGAGCGCGCCTTCCGCTGGACGCCGCTGCCGGCGTGACTGCAAAGAATCGGAGACTTTCATGGACCGCGACGCCATTCTGCTGACCCCCGGGCCACTGACCACCACGCTGCGCACCAAGCTCGCGATGCTGCGCGACTGGGGCTCGTGGGACGCCGACTTCAACCAGATGGTGGCCGAATTGCGGCGCCAGCTGCTCGCCATCGTGCATGGCGAAGACACGCACACCGTCGTGCCCTTGCAGGGCAGCGGCACCTTCTCGGTCGAAGCGGCGGTGGCCACGGTCGTGCCGCGCGACGGCCACGTGCTGGTGCTCGACAACGGCGCCTACTGCAAACGCCTGGGCCGGCTTTCCACGCTGATGGGCCGGCGCACCACGGTGCTGGCGCGCGCCGAAGACGAGGCCGTGTCGCCGGAAGAACTCGACACCGCGTTGCGTGCCGACCCCAGCATCACCCACGTCGGCTTCATCCACTGCGAAACCGGCACCGGTGTGGCCAACCCGCTGCAGGCGGTGAGCGACGTGTGCGCGCGCCACGGCAAAGGCCTGATCGTCGATGCGATGAGCTCGTTCGCGGCCTTGCCGATCGACGCGCGCAGCGTGCGCTTCGACGCCCTCGTGGCGGCCAGCGGCAAGTGCCTGGAGGGTGTGCCCGGCATGGGCTTCGTGTTCATTCGCAAGGCGGTGCTCGCGCACTGCGAAGGGAACTCGCATTCGCTGGCGATGGACTTGTTCGACCAGCACGCCTACATGGAAAAGACCGGCCAGTGGCGCTTCACGCCGCCCACGCACGTGGTGGCCGCCTTGGCCGAAGCGCTCAAGCAGTTCGGGGAAGAAGGCGGCCAGCCCGCACGCCTGGCACGCTACACGCAAAACTGCCGCACGCTGATCGACGGAATGACGGCGCTCGGCCTCAAGCCCTTCCTGCGGCCCGAACTGCAGGCACCGATCATCGTGACCTTCCATGCACCGGCGCACCCGAACTACGATTTCAAGGCTTTCTATGCCGCTGCGAAAGCGCGCGGATTCATCCTGTATCCGGGCAAACTCACGCAGGTGGAAACCTTCCGTGTCGGCTGCATCGGCGCGATCGGGCCGAACGAAATGCAGCAGGCGGTGAACGCGGTCGGCGAGGTGTTGCGCGAGATGGGCATCTCGACAGCGCGCTGAAGCAGACGACACAAGGAGACGAGCGTGGCGAGCAAACCGAAGGAACATCCGGCCCTAAAGGCCGTGCGCGAGAGCGGCACCGGCAAGGTCAAGGTGGCGGTCAGTGACATCGACGGCATCCTGCGTGGCAAGTACCTGCACAAGGACAAGTTCTTCGGCGCCGCCGAGCCGCACCCCGGTGGCGGTTTCGGTTTCTGCGACGTGGTGTTCGGCTGGGACGCCAACGACAACTGCTACGACAACACCACGCTGACCGGCTGGCAACACGGTTTCCCCGACGCGCTGGCACGGCTCGACCTGAACACCTACCGGCGTGTGCCCTGGGACGACGGCGTGCCGTTCTTCCTGGGCGACTTCGTCAATGCCGACGGCAGCCCGTCACCGATCTGCCCGCGCCAGACGCTCAAGCGGGTGCTCAAGCGCGCCGAGAAGATGGGCCTGTCTGCCATGTGCGGCATGGAATTCGAGTGGTTCAACTTCAACGAGACACCGCAGAGCTGGGCCGCCAAGAAAGGTGTGGGCCCCGAACCGGTCACTCCCGGCATGTTCGGCTACTCGCTCTTGCGCATGAACCACAAGCGCGAATACTTCAAGGCGCTGATGGACGAGATGCAGGCCTTCGGTGTGCCGATCGAAGGCCTGCACACCGAGACCGGCCCGGGGGTGTACGAAGTGGCCATTGCATTCGGCGAAGCGCTGGAGCAGGCAGACCGCGCGATCCTGTTCAAGACCGGCGCGAAAGAGATCGGAGCGCGCTTCGGCGTGATGCCGAGTTTCATGGCCAAGTGGAGCCAGCAATACCCGGGCTGCAGCGGGCACATCCACCAGAGCCTGAAGGAAGGGCCCGAAGGCAAGACCAACCTGTTCTTCGACGCGAAGTCGCCGCGCAAGATGAGCAAACTCTTCGAGAGTTATCTGGCCGGCCAGGTGGCGTGCCTGATGCAGATGGCGCCGATGTTCTGGCCCACGATCAACAGCTACAAACGCCTCGTCGACGGCTTCTGGGCGCCGGTGAAACCGACCTGGGGCATGGACAACCGGACCGCGAGTTTCCGCGTGATCGCCGGCAGCCCGAAGGCCACACGCCTGGAAACGCGCTGCCCCGGCGCCGACGTGAACCCGTACCTGGCGATGGCCGCGGTGATCGCGGCTGGGCTCGACGGCGTGGAGAAGGGCCTGAAGCTCACGACCCCACCGATCACCGGCACCAACCAGGGGGCAGAGAACATTCCGCGCGCGCCGCGCACGCTGATCGAGACGACACGTGTGTTCAAGGACTCCGACATCGCCCGCGACTGGTTCGGTGACGACTTCGTCAACCACTTCGCCGCCACCCGCGAATGGGAGTGGCGCCAGTGGCTCGACGGCGTCACCGATTGGGAACTGAAGCGTTACTTCGAGATCATCTGATGATGACCATGATGAAGCTCCCCCGCACCTTTACCCGCTGGCTGGGGCAGGCCGTGTTGCTGCTGGCCGGCTGTGTGGCCGGCCAGGCCCACGCCGCCAACACCTTGCGCATCGCCAGCGCCTTCGACCCGCAGACCATGGACCCGCACAGCCAGGCGCTGCTGTACCACTCGCGCGTGACTTGGCAGATCTACGACTCGCTCGTCAACCGTGACGAGAAGTTCCAGCTCGAACCGTCGCTGGCCTTGTCGTGGCAAGCCACCTCGCCGACCACGTGGCGGTTCAAGCTGCGGCCGAGCGTGGTCTTCCACGACGGCGCGCCGTTCACCGCCGACGACGCGGTGTTCTCGATCGAGCGGGCGCTCGCGCCGCCGTCGCAGCGCTCGTTCCAGTTGAAGGGGGTGAAGAGTGCGACCAAGGTCGACGCGCTCACCTTCGACATCAACCTCGAAGCACCCGACGCCGTCTTGCCCGAAAAGCTGCAGGGCCTGGCGATGATGAACAAGGCCTGGTGCATCAAAAACAAGGTCGAGCTCGCGCAAGACTTCAACGGCAAGCAGGAAACCTTCGCGGTGCGCAACGCCAACGGCACCGGCCCGTTTGCGCTCGAACGCTACGAGCCCGATGTGCGCACCGTGCTCAAGCGCAACGCGCGCTGGTGGGGCTGGAGCGACAAGCGCTCCGGCAATGTCGACGAAGTGACGCTGGTGGCGATCCGCTCCGACGCGACACGCCTGGCGGCCCTGGTCTCGGGCGAGATCGACCTCGTGCTCGACCCGCCCGTGCAGGATGTGGAGCGCCTCAAGCGCGAACCGGCGATCACGCTGCTGCAGACCACCGACCTCGGCCAGCAGTACCTCACCTTCGACCAGTCGCGCGACGAACTGGAGGGCAGCGACGCGAAGGGCAAGAACCCCTTCAAGGATCTGCGCGTGCGCCGCGCCGTGTACCACGCGATCAACATGGACCTGATCGTGCAGAAGGTGCTGCGCGGCCTGGGCACACCGACCGGCGCCTTCCTGTCGCCCAAGGTCGACGGCTCGCCGGCCGAGCTCGACAAACGCCTGCCGTTCGACCCCGCGAAGGCGAAGGCGCTGCTCACCGAGGCCGGATACCCGAACGGTTTTTCGATCACGCTCGACTGCGTGAACGTGCCCTGGCGCGAGGCGGTGTGCCAGGCCATGACGGCGATGCTGACGCAGGCCGGCATTCGCACCACGCTGCGTTCGTCACCGACCAACCAGTTCTTCCCGAAGCTGAGCACCGCGACCGCGAGCTTCGTGGAGTTCGGCTGGACGCCGAACCCCGACGCGTGGGCCTCGCTGAACGCCTTGTTCCGCACCTGGGACAAGACGGGCCTGGGCACCTTCAACGCCGGCCGGTACAGCAACCCGAAACTCGACACGCTGATCGACAACATGCGCATCGAGCCCGACCTGACGCGCCGCCGCGCGATGGTCGGTGTGGCGCTGCGCATCGTCGGCGATGAGCTGCCCTTCATTCCGCTGTACCGGCGCACGCTGACCTGGGCGATGAGCAAGAAGGTGCGAGCCGTGCAATGGCCCAGCGACACCATCGAGCTGCGCTGGGTGCGCATGCAGTGAGCGCCGCCTGTCCGTGAACAAGACGATCCGAACGAATCGAGACACACCGCATGAGCATCACCCGATTTTCTTTCCCGACCACGATCCACTTCGGCGCCGGCGCGCGCAAGCTCGCCGGCCCGCATCTGGCTGAACTGGGCCTGAAGCGCCCGTTGATCGTCACCGACAAGGGCCTGGCCGCGCTGCCGCTGATCGCTGGATTGAAGGCTGATCTCGAAGCCGCGGGCCTGGCCGCTGCGGTCTACGGCGGCGTGTTCGGCAACCCGACCGGCAGCCAGGTGACAAACGGTGCGGCCGCCTACAAGGCACACGAAGCCGACTGCGTCGTCGGTGTCGGTGGTGGCGCCGCGCTCGACGTGGCCAAGGTCGTCGGCCTGCTCGCCACCCACCCCGGCGACGTGATGGAGTACGTGTGGGACCACCCGCAGGTGCGCCCCATCGGCGCGCTGCCGCATTTCATCGCCTTGCCCACCACCTCGGGCACCGGCAGCGAAGTGGGTCGCAGCAGCGTCATCAGCGAAGAAGACACGCACGTGAAGCGCGTGATCTTCTCGGCGGCGATTCTGGCGAAAGTGGTGTTTGCCGACCCTGAACTCACGCTCGGCCTGCCGCCCGCGGTGACCGCCGCCACCGGCATGGACGCGCTCACGCACAACATCGAGAGTTACCTCTCGCCCGCCTACCACCCTCTGTGTGACGGCATCGCGCTCGAAGGCGTGCGCATCGGCGCTCGCGCCTTGCTCGCAGCCGTGCGCGAGCCAGGCAACGTGCAGGCGCGTGCCGACATGATGATGAGCTCGATGATGGGCGCGATCGCGTTCCAGAAAGACCTGGGGGCGGTGCACTCGTGTGCCCACGCGCTCGGCACGGTCTGCGACCTGCACCATGGCCTGGCGAACGCGCTGATGATCGAGCCGGTGATGAACTTCAATGCCGAAGCGGTGCCGGCGAAGTTCGCCGAGCTCGCGCATGTCGTGGGCGTGCCTTCGGCGACTGGGTTCGTGCCGTGGCTCGCGCACCTGAAGCACCAGATCGGGATCGCGCCCTCGCTGGCGGCCGTCGGAGTGAAGCGCGAGCACTTTCCGCGGCTCGTCGAGATCGCCACCAAAGACATGTGCCATCAGACCAACCCGAGGGCCTGCGCGCCCGCCGACTTCGAGCGCTTCTTCGCGGAGGCCTTCTGATGCCCAAGCCACTGATCATCGGCATCTCGGCGCGCATTCACCATCCGGTCGGGCCGGTGCTCGACCTCGGCGGTGTCTACACGAAGACGCTGCACTACCTTGAGCAATCGGTCGCGCACTGGGTGCTGGCGAAAGACGTGCTCGCGGTGATGATCCCGGCGATCGAAAGCGAGGGCCTGATCCAGCGCGGCGAGATGAGCCTGTCGTTGTATGCCGAACACCTCGACGCTCTGGTGCTGCAGGGTGGCGCCGACATGGCGCCCGAGAGTTACGGCGAAACGCCGCTCGACCCGGCCTGGGCCGGCGACCGGGTGCGCGACCGCTACGAGATCGACCTGTTCAACGCGTTCGTGGCCGCCGGCAAGCCGGTGCTCGGCATTTGCCGCGGCTGCCAGCTGATCAACGTGGCGCTCGGTGGCACGCTGTTTCAGGACATTCCGACGCAGGTGACGCAGGCCGTCACCCACCGTGACACCGACTTGTACGAGCGCGCGCTGCACGACGTGAACCTGGTGCAGGGCACGCGCCTGGCGAAGATGTACCCGGGCCTGCAACAGGCGAAGATCAATTCCATCCACCACCAGGCCGTGAAGGACCTCGGGCGCGATCTGGTCGTCGAAGCACTCGGTGTGCCCGACGGCATCGTCGAAGCGATCCGCTGGCGCGGGCCGAGTTATGTCTTCGGCATGCAATGGCACCCGGAGTTCCTGGCGCTCGCTGCGCTCGACCACACCCAGCTCGACGGCGCGCCGATCCTGCGCGACTTTCTCGACACCGCACGCGCTTGCCGCGACGCGTGAGCGCCCCACCTGAACCCGAACCCACCACGCATGCTGCAGATTCACAACCCCGCCACCGGCGCATTGATTGCGCAAGTTCCCGAAGCCACGCCCGAGAGCGTGGCCGCCGCTGCCGCCGCGGCACGCGCCGCGCAACCCTCCTGGGCCGCGACGACGCTGGCGCACCGTGTCGAGGTGATGCGGCGCTTTCGCGCGGCACTCGAATCGCAGGTCGAGACGCTGGCCGCAACGCTCACCGCCGAAGTCGGCAAGCCGATTCGCCAATCGCGAAACGAGATCAACGGCTTGCTTGGGCGCATCGACTTCTTCTGTGCGCAGGTCGAGGCCACGCTCGCGCCGCAGCAGGTCTTCGATGAAGGTGGCACACGCGAAGTCATCGGCCTCGACCCACTTGGCGTGGTGGCCAACATCTCGGCTTGGAACTACCCCTACTTCGTCGGCGGCAACGTCTTCGTGCCGGCCTTGTTGACCGGCAATGCCGTGCTCTACAAACCGTCAGAGTTTTCCACACTCACCGGCTTGCACATCGACCGGCTGCTGCACGAAGCGGGTGTGCCCAAGGACGTGTTCATCACGCTGGTCGGGCGCGGCGAAGTGGGTGCGGCGCTGCTGGCGCAGAACGTCGACGGCGTGTATTTCACCGGTTCGCATGCCACCGGCGCGCGCATCGCCGCGGGCGTCGGCCCGCGCTTCATCAAGCTGCAACTCGAGCTGGGCGGCAAGGACCCGACCTACGTGACCGAAGACACCGATGTGAAGAGCGCCGCCGAGTCGCTGGCCGATGGTGCGATGTACAACACCGGCCAGAGCTGCTGCTCGGTCGAACGCATCTACGTGCACGAACGCATCCACGATGCCTTCGTCGCCGCTTTCGTGGCAACGGTGCAGGGCTTTCGCATCGGCGACCCGGCCAGCGAAGAGACCTACATCGGCGCGATCACGCGCGCGCCGCAGCTCGCCGTGCTCGAAGCGCAGGTGGCCGATGCGCTGGCGCGCGGCGCGACCCTGCGGGTCGGTGGCGCTCGAATCAAGGGGGCGGGGAACTGGTTCCAGCCGACCGTGTTCACCGAAGTTGATCACACGATGGCGATGATGAAAGAAGAGAGCTTCGGCCCGATCATCGGGATTCAGAAGGTGAGCGGCGATGCCGAAGCACTGGCGCTGATGAACGACACGCGCTACGGCCTCACGGCCGGCGTGTTCACACGCAGCGAAGCACGCGCCGAGGCGATCCTCTCGAAGGTGAACGCCGGCACGGTCTACTGGAACTGCTGCGACCGCGTGAGCCCGCGTTTGCCGTGGTCGGGGCACGGGGACTCGGGGGTGGGGCTCACCTTGTCGACCTACGGCATCGAGGCCTTCACGCGGCCTCGCGCCTGGCACTTGCGCCAACCTGCATGACAGAGAAGCTCGCGCTGTTCGACCTCGACCACACGCTGCTCAGCGGCGACAGCGATGTGCTGTGGTGCGAGTTCCTGATGCAGCAAGGCGTGCTCGACCGCGCCGAGTTCGAACCGCGCAACGCCGACATGGCACGGCGTTATGCCGACGCAAGCGTGTCGGCGCAAGACTTCTGCGACTTCTATGTGGGGACGCTGGCCGGGCGCTCGCCCGCGCAGTGGCAGCCGCTGTGCGAGCAGTTCCTGCACGAGGTCGTGGCGCCGCTCATTCCGGCGTCTGCTCGTGCGCTGGTCGATGAACATCGGCAGCAAGGCCACACGCTCGTACTGACGACGGCGACCAACCGTGTCATCACCGCGATGACGGCGGCGTTCCTCGGCATCGACAACTTGATCGCGACCGAGGTGGAGGTCGAAGCCGGCGTGTGCACTGGCAGGACCAGCGGCACGCTGAACATGCGTGAGGGCAAGGTGGCGCGGCTGCACGACTGGCTCGCGGTGCGCGGCCTCCCGTCCACGCTGCTCGCGGAAGCAACGCTGTACAGCGATTCGAGCAACGACCTGCCTTTGCTTGGCGCGGTTGGCGAGCCGGTGGTGGTGGATCCGGATGCGCGATTGCTGGCCCACGCGCGAAGCGTAGGTTGGTGCGTGGTGAACCTCGTCCGCTGATCCGTTGGTGAGGCGGCGCTGGCGAGGGCGTTGGGTGACCGGCTCCGTTCGTGTCCCCCGTCTGGGCTTCGCCCAGCCTCCTCCTTAACCTCTCTGCGCCGGTCACCCAACGCCCTCGCCAGCAGGCACCCTAGCAGCACGCGAAGAAATTCGAACGCGAAGAACACCGGTGGTGACAGCGCTGCGGCGGGGTGCTGTGTGGAGCGAGGTCAAGGGGGAGGGCTGGGCGAAGCCCAGTCCGGAGGACACGAGCAGAACACAGCACCCCGCCGCAGCGCCCCGCGCCAACCGCCCATCCTCAATGTGGCGGTCTTCACGTCTTGGGATTCCGCAGGCGCTGGCTGAACCACCACATGTGGCCTTCGGGGTCGATCGCCCCGTAGCTGCGGTCGGACCAGTATTCTTCGCCGTAGTCGTGCACGCTCGGCGGGTCTGCGATCAACGCGCCGGCTGCCTTGGCGCGCGCGCAGTGGGCGTCGACATCGTCAACGTAAACCATCAGACCCTGCGTGTTGGCGCCGGCCAGCGACTTGGGGCTCTTGCGGTCGACGCCCCAGCGCGCGCCTGCACCGAAGTGTTCCTGGCTAACCATGACGACCCCGTCGCCATAGGTGAGCTCGCTGTGTTCGATGCGGCCGTTATCGCCTTCGACCTTCAGGCGCAGCTCGAAACCGAAGGCCTTGCAAAGCCAGTCGATCATCTTCGCGGCGTCTTGGTAGTAGAGGCTCGAAGAAATGCGGGGCCAGTCCTTGGGTGTGTCTTTCATGCGATTCGCCTGCCTTTCCTGTGCAGTTCACGGGTTGTTTCGAAGTGGGAGAAAGTTATTCACAGTTGCCGAATGAGTCAACTGTGTGGGTGTCATCGCGGGCACGCTCGCCATGCCTACACTTGCCACCTCATGCGCATCGAACAGATCAGACAACGCCTGCGTGCCCACGGCGCGGGGCCCGGCCACGAATACCGCGTGTTGCGGCTGTGGTCGCAGGCGCTGCCGCAGGGCAGCGGCAAACGCAAGCCCGAAGACTATTTGCCGCTGGCCGTGCGTAACGCGCTGCCGGCACTCGAAGCCGATCTGCAGGGCCTGGCGCGGCTGCGTTCCGAGCACGCGGGCGAAGACGGCTCGGCGCGCCTGCTGGTCGAGTTGGCCGACGGCCAGACGGTCGAGAGTGTGCTGCTGCCGCGCCAGGGCCTGTGCGTGTCGACGCAGGTGGGTTGTGCCGTCGGCTGCGTGTTCTGCATGACGGGGCAGGGCGGCTTGATCCGCCAGCTCGGCAGCGCCGAGATCGTGGCGCAGGTGGCGCTGGCGCGTGCGCTGCGGCCGGTGGCGAAGGTTGTGTTCATGGGCATGGGCGAACCGGCGCACAACCTCGACAACGTGATCGAAGCGATCGAACTGCTCGGCACGGCCGGCAACATCGGGCACAAGAACCTGGTGTTCTCCACCGTCGGCGACCGGCGCGTGTTCGAGCGCTTGCCGCGTGCAACGGTGAAGCCGGCACTGGCCTTGTCGCTGCACTCGACACGCGCGGACTTGCGCGCCCGGCTGATGCCGCGCGCGCCGTGCATGGACCCGGCCGAACTGGTGGAGCACGGCGAGCGTTATGCCCGCGCGACCGGCCACCCGATCCAGTACCAGTGGACCTTGCTCGCCGGCGTCAACGACGGCGACGACGAGCTCGACGGCATCGTCAGGTTGCTCACGGGCAAGTTCGCGATTCTGAACATGATCCCGTACAACACGGTCGAGGGGCTGGCCTTCTCGCGCCCGCCGCCGGAACGCGCCGCGGCCATCGCGCGCTCGCTGCACCGGCGCGGCATTCTCACCAAGCTGCGCCAGTCGGCCGGGCAAGACGTGCAAGGCGGCTGCGGCCAGCTGCGGGCGCGTGAGCTCGCCAAGCCGGTCGCGTGGCTCGTGGCACAGTGACACCATCCGGCACATCACACACGGAGTTATCAGAATGGCAATGGACGTGGTCGACTACGAGATCAAAGGCGCTGAGATGCAGTTCGTCGAGGTCGAACTCGACCCGGGCGAAGCGGCGGTGGGCGAAGCCGGCAGCATGATGTTCATGGACGCCGGCGTCCAGATGGACACGGTCTTCGGCGACGGTTCTCAAAGCGGCGGTGGCGGCGGCCTGTTCGGCAAGCTGCTCGGCGCGGGCAAACGGCTTGTCACCGGCGAGTCGCTTTTCACCACCGTGTACACCAACCAGACGCCGGGCAAAGCGCGCGTCGCGTTCGCGGCACCGTACCCGGGCAAGATCCTGCCGATGGATCTGCGCCAGCTCGGCGGCACGCTGATCTGTCAGAAAGACGCCTTCCTCTGCGCGGCGCGCGGGGTGTCGCTGGGCATCTACTTCCAGCAGAAACTTTCGGTCGGTTTCTTCGGTGGCGAAGGCTTCATCATGCAGAAGCTCGAAGGCGACGGCCTGGCCTTCGTGCATGCTGGCGGCACCGTGCTCAAGCGTGAGTTGGTGGCGGGCCAGACGCTGCTGATCGACACCGGCTGCATCGTCGCGCTCACACCGAGCGTGAACTTCGAGATCCAGTACGTCGGCAAGGTCAAGACGGCACTGTTCGGTGGCGAGGGGCTGTTCTTCGCGAAGGTCACCGGCCCCGGCACCGTCTGGCTGCAGAGCCTGCCGTTCTCGCGCCTGGCCTCGCGTGTGTTCGCGGCCGCGCCGCAGCGGGGTGGCTCGCGCGAAGAAGGTTCGGTGCTGGGTGGCCTTGCCGTGGGTGGGCTGCTCGGCAGCGTGTTCGGGGGCGGCGATGATGACTGAGCACGCGCCAACGAGGTCGCCGCTTTGAAGCTGCTGCTCGATTCCTTCTGGCGCGCCGCGGCGTACTGCCTGCACCCGCGCGTGATCGCGCTGTCGGTGTTGCCACTGGTGCTGATGGCGGGACTGGCGTTCGGCGTGGGCTACTTCTTCTGGGAGCCGGCGGTGTCGAGCGTGCGCGAGGCGCTCGAGTCATGGCAACTCGTGTCGGCCTTCGTCGGCTGGCTCGAAGGCCTGGGTCTGTCGAATCTGAAGTCGGTGCTGGCGCCGATGATCGTGGTGTTCGCGAGCACGCCGGTGATCGTGGTGCTGTCGCTGCTGGTGGTGGCGGCACTGATGACACCTTCGATGCTGAGCCTGGTCGGCGAACGCCGCTTCGCGCTGATGGAACGCAAGCGCGGCGGCTCGTTTCTCGGCAGCCTGTTCGGCGCGCTGTGGGCCACGCTGGTGGCGCTGCTGGCGCTGCTGGTGTCGATTCCGTTGTGGTTCGTGCCGCCGCTGGTGCTGATCCTGCCGCCGCTGATCTGGGGCTGGCTGACCTACCGCGTGATGACCTACGACGTGCTTGCCGAACACGCCAGCCGCGACGAGCGCCGCGAGCTCGTCAAGCGCTACCGCGGGAGCCTGCTCGGCATGGGCGTGCTGACCGGCTACCTCGGCGCGGCGCCATCGCTGGTGTGGGCCTCGGGCGCGCTCGTGGTCGTGTTCGCGCCGGTGCTGGTGCCGCTCGCCGTGTGGATCTACACGCTCGTGTTCGCGTTCTCGGCGCTCTGGTTCGCGCACTTCGCGCTGTCGGCGCTGCAGGCCTTGCGCGCCGAACGCGACGCGGTGCAGGTCGTGCCGATGCAGCGCAGCGCGTTGCCCGAGACCACGCTGATCGAAGACGCTGTGCCGCGCGCTCCGCCGCCGGCCTTGCCGCCGCTCACTCCACCTTGAAGACTTCGGAACCATGAACTTCGGCCTCATCATCATCGGCGACGAGATTCTCTCGGGCAAGCGTGCCGACAAACACCTGCCCAAGGTGATCGAACTGCTCTCGGCGCGCGGCCTGGCCCTGGCGTGGGTGCGCTACGTGGGCGACGACCCGCAACGCATCACGGCCGATCTGAAATTCGCGTTCGACAGCGGCGACGTGGTGTTCTCATGCGGCGGTATCGGCGCCACGCCCGACGACCACACCCGCCAGTGCGCGGCGGCCGCGCTCGGTCGGCCGCTGGCCTTGCACCCGCAAGCGCGCGACCTGATCTTCGAGCGCATGCGCGACACCGCCGCCGAGCAGGGTGTGCCCTTCGAGCCCGACCGCCACGACAACGTGCACCGGCTCAACATGGGCGTGTTTCCCGAGGGCGCGTCGATCATCCCCAACCCTTTCAACAAGATCGCCGGCTTCTCCGTGGGCAGCGTGCACTTCGTGCCGGGCTTCCCGGTGATGGCCTGGCCGATGATCGAGTGGGTGCTCGACCAGTGTTACGCCCACCTGCAAGGCCAGGGCACGCAGCAGGAAAAGTCGGTGATTGTGTTCGGCGCGATGGAAGCGGCACTCACGCCGCTGATGGAAGCCATCGAAGCCCGCTTCGCCGGTGTGAAGGTGTTCAGCCTGCCGAGCGTGGACCACCCGGAGTGGGGTCGCCACATCGAACTCGGTGTGAAGGGCCAGGCCGACCTGCTGGTGGCGGCCTACGCACACTTGCTCGCTGGCCTCGAATCGCATGGTGCCAAACTTGGCCCCGAGTTGGTGCGTTGACGCTGACGCTGTTGTTCTAAAGTGGTGCGCCTATTTGCACCAATCTGGCATGGTGGCAAACGGCAGAACCTTCCCCTTCAGCGAGGGGCCGGCAGCCCTCCGAGCCCGGCAGCGCGGGTGTTTCGGGCACGCTTTCTGCTACATTCCTGTGCGCGTTTTTGGGCCTCGCCGCAGGCCATTCGATGCTCATCGCTGTTCCCAACCCACCTCAAACAAGCAAGTCCCACCAGGAGTTCCAGATGGCCAGCAAGACCGTTGCCGACGTGATGAAGATGGTGAAAGACAACGAAGTCAAGTTCGTTGACTTCCGTTTCACCGACACCCGCGGCAAAGAGCAGCACGTGAGCGTGCCCGTGTCCCACTTCGACGAAGACAAGTTCACCGCCGGCCACGCTTTCGACGGTTCGTCGATCGCCGGCTGGAAGGGCATCGAAGCGTCCGACATGCAGCTCATGCCCGACGCGAACACCGCCAACATCGATCCGTTCTTCGAAGAGCCCACCCTGATCTTGACTTGCGACGTGGTCGAGCCGGGTGACGGCAAGCCCTACGAGCGTGACCCGCGTTCGCTGGCCAAGCGCGCCGAGGCCTACATGAAAGCCTCGGGCCACGGCGACACCGCCTTCTTCGGCCCGGAACCCGAGTTCTTCGTGTTCGACAGCGTGCGCTGGGGCAACGACATGTCGGGCTGCTTCGCCGAGATCGACTCCGAAGAAGCTTCCTGGAACTCGAAGAAGGTCTACGAGCACGGCAACTCCGGCTACCGCCCCGCCGTGAAGGGTGGCTACTTCCCGACCCCGCCGGTCGACTCGATGCAGGACATGCGCTCCGAGATGTGCCTGGTGCTCGAATCGCTGGGCATCCCCTGCGAAGTGCACCACCACGAAGTGGCGCAGGCGCAGATGGAAATCGGTACCCGCTTCAGCACGCTGCTGCAGCGCGCCGACTGGGTGCAACTGCAGAAGTACGTGATCCAGAACGTGGCCCACAGCTACGGCAAGACCGCGACCTTCATGCCCAAGCCGATCGTCGGCGACAACGGCTCGGGCATGCACGTGCACCAGTCGGTCTGGAAAGACGGCAAGAACCTGTTCGCCGGTGACGGCTACGCTGGCCTGTCCGAATTCGCGCTGTACTACATCGGCGGCATCATCAAGCACGCCCGCGCGCTGAACGCCATCACCAACCCCGGCACGAACTCGTACAAGCGCCTGGTGCCCGGCTACGAAGCGCCGGTGAAGCTGGCGTACTCGGCCAAGAACCGCTCGGCCTCGATCCGCATTCCGTTCGTCGCTAACCCGAAGGGCCGCCGCGTCGAAGCGCGCTTCCCCGATCCCCTGATGAACCCGTACCTCGGCTTCTCGGCAATGCTGATGGCCGGCCTGGACGGTGTGGAAAACAAGATCCACCCGGGCGAGCCCGCCAGCAAAGACCTGTACCACCTGCCGCCGGAAGAAGACAAGCTGATCCCGACTGTCTGCCACAGCCTGGACCAGGCGCTCGACTACCTCGACAAGGACCGCGCGTTCCTGACCAAGGGTGGCGTGTTCACCGACGCCTACATCGACGCCTACATCGACCTGAAGATGCAGGAAGTAACGCGTTTCCGCATGGCCACGCACCCGGTCGAGTTCGACATGTACTACACGCTGTAAAGCCGGCGTCGAAAAAAGACGACCGTGCAAGCAGGAAGGGGACGGCGAAAGCCGTCCCTTTCACTTTGTGGGTGCTCTGTGCAATGCACCCGCAACGTGCGACACAATCCGCTCTGACCTGTAGGCGGCACGAGCAGGCGCCGCGTTGCATCGGAGTGGAGAACAGTCGCATGAGCTTTTCGAATCGGTCAGGTCGGGTCTGGGTGGCGGGTCTGGCGCTGTGCGCGGCGCTGCTCGCCCCCGCGGGCGCTGCTGAAACCGGCACGATGTACCGCTGCCCGGGCAACGACTACAACAACACGCTGACGGCCAAGGAAGCGAAAGACAAGGGCTGCAAGACCATCGACGGCGCGCCGATCACGATCATCCAGATCACGAAACAACGGCCCGTGCCCGCCGCCGCGGCCGGCGCTTCCGGCCCGGCCGGCACCCGCATCGACCCGTCCGAACAACGCGCCCGCGACAGCGATGCCCGCCGCATTCTCGAAGCCGAGCTCAAGCGCGAGGAAGAGCGCCTCGCCTTCATGCGCACCGAGTACAACAACGGCGAGCCCGAGCGCCGCGGCGACGAGAAGAACAACCAGAAGTACCTCGACCGGGTGAGCGACATGAAAGCCGCGCTCGCCCGCAAGGAAAACGACATCGCGTCGATCAAGCGCGAACTCGCCAAGCTGCCGTCGTGAGCCGCAAGCCCGCTGCGGGGCCCGAGAGCGGCCCGGAGGCTGCGTCAGCGTCTGCCTCGCCTTACGCCGCCTTCGACCATCTCGCGACCATGGTGGCCGTGGTGGGCACCGAAGGGCAGTGTGTCTTCGCCAATGCCTCGTTCGAAAGTGTTCTCGGCCTGTCGCGCCGCAACGTGCAGCGCAGTTCGGTGTTCGACTGGTTCGCCGACCCGGCCCAGCTACGCGACACCGTGCTGGCGGTGAGCCGCAACGAGTATTCGACCAGCCGCCTCGAGGCCCAGTTGCGCCGCCCCGCCGGCAGCCCGGGCGAGCCGCTGCCGGTACACGTGATCGTGAACCAGATGGACCAAATGCCGCATGTCGTCGTCGAGCTGGTCGAGATCGAGCAGCAGACCCGGCAAGACCGCGAAGAGCGTGCGCTCGACCAGGCGCAGGTCACGAAGGAGCTGATCCGCAACCTGGCGCACGAGATCAAGAACCCGCTCGGCGGCATTCGCGGGGCGGCCCAGCTGCTCGAGATGGAAGTCGAGTCGCGCGCGCTGACCGAGTACACCCAGGTCATCATCAACGAGGCCGACCGCCTGCAGGGCCTGGTCGACCGGCTGCTGGCGCCGCACCGCAAGCCGCACGTGGTGAGCGACGTGAACATCCACGAGGTCTGCGAACGGGTGCGGGCGTTGATCCTGGCCGAGTTCCCGCGTGGCCTGACGGTCGAGCGCGACTACGACACGTCGATTCCCGATTTTCGAGGTGACCGCGAGCAGTTGATCCAGGCCGTGCTCAACATCGCGCACAACGCGGCGCAGGCCCTGGCCGAGCGCATCTCGGCCGGCGATGCGCGCATTCTGTTGCGCACCCGTATCGCCCGCCAGGTCACCCTGGGCAAGCAGCGCTACCGTCTGGCACTGGACTTGCATATTCAGGACAACGGCCCGGGCGTGCCCGAGTCCATACGGGATCGCATCTTCTACCCGCTGGTATCGGGGCGGGACGGCGGCTCCGGCCTTGGGCTCACACTCGCGCAAACCTTCGTGCAGCAACACCTGGGCACGGTCGAATGCGAGAGTGAACCTGGCAAGACGATTTTCAAGATAGTGATTCCGCTACCCTAGTCACACGATTGCCACGAGCGGTCGCCTGGCGCCGGAGCGGGCCACAGACAACCGAACCTCGGGCAATGCATGAAACCCATCTGGATCGTTGACGACGACCAATCCATCCGCTTCGTGCTGGAGAAGGCGCTCACGCGCGAAGAGTTCACGGTTCGCAGCTTCACGAACTCGCGCGACGTGCTCAAGGCTCTCGAAGACGACGAACCTCAGGTGCTCGTCTCCGACATCCGCATGCCCGGCGGCTCGGGCATCGACCTGCTGGGCAAGGTGCGCGAAAGCCACCCGGCGCTGCCCGTCATCATCATGACGGCCTACTCCGACCTCGACAGCGCGGTCAGCGCGTTCCAGGGCGGCGCTTTCGAATACCTGCCCAAACCTTTCGACCTGCCCAAGGCGGTCGAGCTGATCCGCCGCGCAGTCGAAGAAAGCCTGCGCGAGGAAGTGCGCGACGACAAGGCCGCGCAGATGCCCGAGATGCTCGGTCAGGCGCCGGCCATGCAGGACGTGTTCCGCGCCATCGGCCGGCTGAGCCAGAGCATCGTCACGGTGTTGATCACCGGCGAGTCGGGCTCGGGCAAGGAGCTCGTGGCCAACGCGCTGCACAAGCACAGCCCGCGGGCCAGCGGCCCGTTCGTGGCGATCAACACCGCGGCCATCCCGAAAGACCTGCTCGAATCCGAACTCTTCGGCCACGAGCGGGGTGCGTTCACCGGCGCGCAGACGACCCGCCGAGGCCGCTTCGAGCAGGCCGACGGTGGCACGCTGTTCCTCGACGAAATCGGCGACATGCCGTTCGACCTGCAGACCCGCTTGCTGCGGGTCCTGTCAGACGGCCAGTACTACCGCGTCGGTGGCCACAACCCGATGCGCAGCAACGTGCGCGTGATCGCGGCGACCCACCAGAACCTCGAAGACCGGGTGCGGCTTGGCGCGTTTCGCGAAGACCTGTTCCACCGCCTGAACGTGATCCGCCTGCGCCTGCCGGCCTTGCGCGAACGCAACGAGGACGTGCCGGCGCTGACGCGGTTTTTCCTGCAGAAGAGCGCCAAGGAGCTGGGCGTCGAAGCCAAGCGCATCACCGACGCCGCGCTCGCGCGCCTCACGCGCTTCGACTTTCCAGGCAACGTGCGCCAGCTCGAAAACATCTGCCACTGGCTGACCGTGATGGCGCCGGCGCAGATGATCGAAGCGAAAGACCTGCCGCCAGAATTGCAGGCCTTGCCGCCCGCCGCTTCGTCCGCGGCGCCGCCGGCCGCCGCCGCGGTGTTTGCCGAGGCCGCACCCAGCCTGCCAGGCACCGGCACCGGGGCCGACACGCCGCCGCAGGCCGCGCCCATCACGCCCGCCGCGGCGCCGGCGGTGCACTGGCTGGCCGGGCTGGAGCAAGACGCGCGCAGCCTGCTGCTGGCCGGTCAGCCCGAGGTGTGGGACACGCTGACGCGCAAGTTCGAAGCGCAGCTGATCCACACGGCGCTCGAGATCACGCGTGGCCGGCGCATCGAAGCCGCTCAGAAGCTCGGCATCGGGCGCAACACGATCACGCGCAAGATCCAGGAACTCGGGCTCGACGACTGATGGGTGATCGGCCCGGGGCCGGCCCGAGCCTCAACTCACCGTCAGTTCCACCCACACCGGCGCGTGGTCGCTGGGCCGTTCGTTCTTGCGGGTCGGCTTGTCGATCACGCACGCCGTGACGCTCGCCCGCAGCGCTTCGCTGACCAGAATGTGGTCGATGCGCAACCCCTGGTTCTTGCGGAACGCGAGGTTGCGGTAGTCCCACCAGCTCCAGCTTTTGGGCGGCTGCTCGAAGAGGCGAAACGCGTCAAACAGGCCGAGTGAGACCAGGCCTTTGAAATGCGCGCGTTCTTCCGGCGTGCACAGCACCTGGCCGGCCCACAACACTGGGTCGTGCACGTCGCGGTCTTCCGGGGCGATGTTGTAGTCGCCCATCAGTACGAGCTTGGGGTGCGCTGCGAGCTCGGTGGCGAGCCACTCGCGCAGTGCCGTCAGCCAGCGCAGCTTGTAGACGAATTTTTCGCTCTCGACGTCTTGCCCGTTCGGGATGTAGACACCGATCACGCGCACACCGTCGACCGTGCCGGCGATGACGCGCGCCTGCTGGTCGTCGTGGCCGGGAATGTTCTTCACGACATCGAGGGCGGCGTTGCGCGAGAGCAGGGCCACCCCGTTGTAGGTTTTCTGGCCGAACCACTGCAACTGGTAGCCCGCCGCAGCCAGCGCGGCGTGCGGGAATTTGTCGTCGGTGAGTTTGGTTTCCTGCAGGCACAACACGTCGGGCTGGTGGGCGGCCAGCCAGTCGAGCAATTGCGGCAGGCGCACGGCCAGTGAGTTGACGTTCCAGGTGGCGAGTTTCAAGTCAGTCCTGCCTCGTTGATGATGTCTTCCGCCCATCCTACCTGCGCGGCCGGTGCGGGGCGACTCGGACACGGCGCTCAGGGCAATTGCTGCAGCGCCCTGCAAGGACGGCGCGCCTTCTCCTACAGCGCTGCGCAGTGAGGCCGCCAAAAATGTTCGGAACGACTCATCGGTCCGCCCATGCTGCCTTCGCCTCTGTCTGTTCGCGTTCTGACGGTCAACATCCACAAGGGTTTCGCGCTCTTGAACCGACGCTTCGTGCTGCCCGCGTTGCGCGATGCGATTCGGGCGGTCAAGGCCGACGTGGTGTTCCTGCAGGAGGTCCAGGGCAGCGGCAGTCACGCGGGCCAGCGCGGCGGCGCGATGGACACGCACTATGAGTTCCTGGCGGACGAGGTGTGGCCCGAGTTCGCCTACGGAAGAAACGCGGTCTATCCGGCGGGGCACCACGGCAACGCCGTGCTGTCGAAATATCCGATCGTGCGATACGAGAACCATGACATCTCGATCGAGGGCCACGAACCGCGCGGGCTGCTTCACTGCGCGCTGCTGCACCCGGCCGTTGGCACGCCGGTGCACGCGATCTGCGTCCACCTGGGGCTGCGCGAGACGCACCGGCGGCGCCAGATCGAGCTGCTGCGGTCGACCATCGCCGAACATGTGCCGAACGGCGAAACGCTGATCGTTGCCGGCGACTTCAACGACTGGCGTTCGCGAGCGCACCGGCTGCTAGAAACCTGCACCGAGTTGCGCGAGGTGTTCGTGCACGCCTACGGACGCGCCGCGCGCACGTTTCCGGCCGGCTTGCCGCTGTTCGCGCTCGATCGAATCTACGTTCGCGACGCGCGCACGCATGCGCCGTATCCACTGCCGCGGGCACCCTGGTCCCGGCTGTCGGACCACGCGCCACTGGCCGCCGAGGTGGGGCTGTGAACGCGCGCTGGGTCGCAGGCCACCGGGTGCAACTGCTCGAGAACGGCGAGCAGTTTTTCCCCGCGGTGTTCGACGCGATCGCCTCCGCACGCAGCGAGGTCATCATCGAGACCTTCATCCTGTTCCAGGACAAGGTCGGCTGGCAGCTTCACGAACGACTCGTCGAAGCGGCGCGCCGCGGCGTCGCGATCGACGTGATGGTCGACGGGTTCGGCTCGCCGGACCTCGAGGGTCAATTCATCGACGAACTCGTGGGCGCAGGTGTTCGCTTGCGCACTTTCGATCCGACACGGCGCATCTTCGGCATCCGCCTCGATGTGCTGCGGCGCATGCACCGCAAGCTCGTCATCATCGACGGCGCGACGGCGTTCGTCGGTGGCATCAATTTTTCGGCCGACCAGCTGGCGGAATCCAGCCCCGAGGCGAAGCAGGACTACGCGGTCAAGGTGGACGGGCCGATCGTCGACCAGATTCGCCGCTTTGCCGTCAATGCCATCAGTCGCTCCGAAGGGCGCCGGTCGACCGAGCGCTCGACCGAAGCGCCGCAACGCGGCTCGGCGGCGGTGCTGTTCGTGACGCGCGACAACCTCGAGCACCACAACGACATCGAGCGCCACTACCGGGCGGCGATCCGGTCGGCGCGCAAGAGCGTGCTGATCGCCAACGCGTACTTCTTTCCCGGCTATCTGCTGCTGCGCGAGCTGCGCCGCGCGGCGCGCCGCGGCGTCAGGGTCGAGCTGGTGCTGCAAGGCGAGCCCGACATGCCGATCGTGAAAGTCGCGGCCTCGCTGCTCTACGAGCACCTGCAGCGCGACGGCGTCGTCATCCATGAATACTGCAAGCGGCCCTTGCACGGCAAGGTGGCCGTGGTCGACGCCGAATGGTCGACCGTCGGTTCGAGCAACCTCGACCCGCTGAGCCTGTCGCTGAACCTCGAGGCGAATGTCGTGATCCGCGACGCGGCGTTCGCCACGCAGCTGCGCTCGCGGATCCACGCGTTGATCGAACGCGACTGCCGGCCGGTCGAGATACCGGAGAAGGCGTCGGGGTTCGGGCTGTGGGCGTCACTCCGAAGCGCGTTGGTGTTTCACATCCTGCGGCGCTTTCCGGGTTGGGCGATGCTGCTCCCGCGACACGCCCCGAAGCTCGTCGCCGCGGAGCACGTGCCAGCCGATCGCGTACCCGCCGATCGTCTCGGCGCGGACGACCCCGAGCGCTCGCATGCCGGCTGACGACACTGCCGCCGGTGCCCGATCGGCGCCGCGCACCGGCCCGAGCCGATGGCGGCCGCGGCTCGGGCGAATTCTCGCGGGCGTGTTTTTCGTCGCGGTGGCCGCGTTCTCTGTTCACTTCGCGCGCAGCGTCGATTGGGCCGCCGTGCGCGAAGCGCTGCAGGCCTACCCGCTGCGAACGCTGGCCGGCGCTGCGGGGCTGGCAGCACTCAGCCACCTTCTCTACAGCAGCTTCGATCTGGTCGGCCGGCTTCAGACCGGTCACCGCCTGCCGGTCTGGCGAACCTGTGCGATCACCTTCGTTTCCTACGCATTCAACCTGAACCTCGGCTCGCTGGTCGGCGGCTTCGCGACGCGGTACCGTCTCTACACACGAGCCGGGCTCACGGCCGACACCGTCACGCGCATCCTCGCGCTGAGCCTGCTGACGAACTGGCTCGGCTACGCCTTGCTCGGCGGCATGGTGCTCGCAGCCCGCCCGCCGACGCTGTCGGCCAGCTGGTCGATCGACACGGCGGTGTTGCGCTGGATCGGCGTGGCGCTGGTCGCCGCTTCGCTCGCCTACGTGGCGGCGTGCGTGCTCTGGCGGGATCGCCGCTTCACGCTGCGCGGCCGTTCGTTCGAGCTGCCCTCCGTTCGTGTCGCGTTCTGGCAGATCGCTGTCTCCAGCGTGAACTGGGCACTGATCGCCTCGGTGATCTACGTGCTGCTCGGGCGGCAGGTGCCTTACCCGACGGTTCTGAGCGTGTTGCTCGTCGCCGCCGTCGCCGGTGTCGTGACCCACGTCCCGGCGGGCCTGGGGGTGCTCGAAGCGGTGTTCATCGCGGCGTTGTCCGGCACGTTGGCCCAGGCAGAGATCATCGCCGCACTTCTCGCCTACCGGGCCGTGTACTACCTGTTGCCGCTGCTGCTGGCGGCCGTGCTGTACGTGCTTCTCGAACTGAGCGGTCGCGCGCCTGTAGGACGTGCCCTTCAAGAGCCGCAAGACTTCATGCCGTTCGCGAACCCTGGGCCACGGCGAACGAAACCTCGCGCTGCGCGCGCCAACCAAAGCGTGCATGTGAAATGACCTCACGAGCAGTTCATGAGTTCGCCCCACCGAACAGAAGAGCACGGCCTTGCGGCCCTCGGCCGCGACGCGGGCTTGCGAACACCGGACAGTATTGCGACACCGGAGATGGCCAAGCAGACAGGTTTGTCCATCGGCGTCTTGCGCTGGGTGCCCCTGTACGTGATCGGCCTGGCGGTGGTCCTCGCCGGCGGCATCGGCCTGGTCGTGCTGGCGGTTCTCTGACCTCCAGGCGCCGACGACGCGGCCCGTGATGCGGCGCGAGCGCACGCCCATCGGACCGACCGAAGCGCTGGGTGCCGTCCTACATACCCTGGTGGGCTGGCGGCGGAGACTGAGCGATGCGGGCGAGGCCCGCCACGAAAGGGGACGAGATGCTCGGCACGACGGAGGAACCGCAGGCGCTCGCGAGCGAGGACCGAGTCGGCTCGGTGGTGTTCTATCGATGCGACCGCACGACCCCGATGGCGGACCACGATCTGACCACGAAGGCCGCTGTCGCGAAATCGATCGCGCACCTTCTCGGCCTTTCTTATGGGGGCGAGTTCGATACCGACAAGCCGCTTCGCGGACCCTTGTATGTTGTCCCGAGCCACACGCTCGCAGGCGCAACGATGGCGCAGCGCCTCGGCATACACGGGATCGCGGACTTCTTCGGCGGTGTGGTCCCCTACCGGTTCGTCGGCACGAAGGCGATCACCCATGTGCTCGTCGACCCCGGCGCCACAGCGCCCGAGGGTTGGGTCGCTGAACACGCCACCGCGCTCGTCGATGCCGTGCTGCCGGGTTTCACCGCGTTCAGCGTGGCCGACGCGCTGCAAGCCGGCAGCCGGCTGCTCGAGCGCGGCGCGGTCCGCGTGAAGCAGCCGGAAGGCGTGGGCGGCGCAGGGCAACTCGTCGTGAAAGACGGTGCCGCGCTGCGCGCTCATCTCGAGAGCCTGGACGCGCAGGCGGTCGGGCGCTCAGGCCTGGTGATCGAGACGAACCTGTCGGACGTGCAGACGCTCAGCATCGGCCAAGTCCAGGTGCGCGAGTGGTTCGCCACCTACTTCGGCACGCAGTTCCAGATTCCGAACCACCACGGTGACCAGGCCTACGGCGGCTCGAACCTGACGGTAGTGCGGGGCGGCTTCGAGCAGTTGCTCGCACTGGATCTCGAGCCGCAGGTGAGGACGGCCGCCGAGCAGGCGATCCGCTACCACGAAGCCGCTGCGAAATCCTTTCCTTCGATGTTCGCGTCACGCTGCAACTACGACGTCGCGCAGGGCATCGATGGCGAAGGCCGATGGCGCTCGGGCGTGCTCGAGCAGTCGTGGCGCATTGGCGGAGCGAGCGGGGCCGAGATCGCAGCGCTGCATGCGTTCCGGGCCGATCCGAGCTTGCGCGTGGTGCATGCATCGACACGCGAGGTGTACGGCGAGGGCCACACGATCCCGCCGGGCGCGTGGGTGAACTACGAGGGCACCGATCGCCACGGCGAGCGGCTGGTGAAGTACGTGGAGGTTCGTTGCCATGGGTACGTATGACGAGCCGGTTGCGATCCGCACCGACGACGAAGAGATTGCCGGCACCTTCATCACACCCGGCACCTTGATCCCCGGCGTCTTGTTCGTGCACGGCTGGGGCGGCAGCCAGGAGCAATACCTGGCGCGGGCTCGCGAGACCGCTGCGCTCGGATCGATCTGCCTGACCTTCGACCTGCGCGGCCACGCCCAGACGCGACTGCAGTTCGAGACGGTGTCGCGCGCTGCGAACTTTGCGGATGTGCTCGCCTCCTACGATCTGCTGGTGCAGCGGCGGCATGTCGACAAGAGCTCGATCGCCGTGGTCGGCAGCAGCTATGGCGGCTACCTGAGCACGATCCTCACCTCGCTGCGCCCGGTCAGGTGGCTCGCGCTGCGCTCCCCGGCGCTGTACAAGGACGCCGGCTGGGAAAGCCCGAAGCGCCAGCTGCATCGTGATCAAGACCTGCCGGCCTACCGCGGCAGCGTCGTTCCGGCGGCCGGCAATCGCGCCTTGCAAGCCTGCCAGTCGTTCGAAGGAGACGTGCTGCTGATCGAGTCGGAACACGACCTGATCATTCCGCCTCCGGTCATCACGAGCTACCGCGAAGCCTTTCGCCGCGCGCGTTCGCAGACCCATCGTTGCATGCAAGGTGCCGACCACGGCCTGACCGACGAACGCGATCAGCGCGCCTACAGCACGTTGCTCGTGAACTGGCTTCAGGAGATGTTCCTCGGCGCGCGCGCCGGACCCGTCGTGGCGCGCCAGCCGGCTGCGAAGCCGGCCGAGGAAACTCCCGAGGTGCCTCCGCACGCCGCGAGCCCGTCGAATTGACGCGGCGCAAGGGGCGTCTTCGCCCCCAGCGCGCAAACGTCACACCCGGCCCGGCACGTCGAGCACACCCCGCTCGATCTGGTCGCGCTCCAGCGATTCGAACAGCGCCTTGAAGTTGCCCTCGCCGAAGCCATCGTCGCCTTTGCGCTGGATGAACTCGAAGAACACCGGGCCGAGCAGCGTGTTCGAGAAGATCTGCAGCAGCAGGCGCTTGGTGCCGCCCGCGGTGCTGCCGTCGAGCAGGATGCCGCGTGCCTGCAACTCGGCCGGGTTCTCGCCGTGGCCGGGCAGCCGCTCTTCGAGCATGCGGTAGTAGGTGGCGGGTGGCGCTTTCATCAGCGGCACGCCGGCGGCGCGCAGGCTGTCCACGCTCTTGAGCAGATCGTCGCTGAAGAGCGCAATGTGCTGGATGCCTTCGCCGTTGAAGGCCATCAAATACTCTTCGATCTGGCCCGCGCCGCGCGAGGATTCTTCGTTCAGCGGAATCCGAATCTTGCCGTCGGGCGCGGTCATGGCCTTCGAGGTGAGGCCGGTGTACTCGCCCTTGATGTCGAAGAAGCGGATCTCGCGGAAGTTGAACAATCGCTCGTAGAAACTGGCCCAGTAGGCCATGCGGCCGCGGTAGACGTTGTGCGTGAGGTGGTCAATGAGTGTCAGGCCGTGGCCGACCGGGTGGCGGTCCACGCCCTCGATGAACTCGAAGTCGATGTCGTAGATCGCCTTGCCTTCTTCGAAACGGTCGATCAGGTAGAGCGGCGCGCCGCCGATGCCCTTGATCGCCGGCAGGCGCAGCTCCATCGGGCCGGTGTTCATTTCCACCGGCTGCGCGCCGCGCGCCAGCGCCAGCTCGTAGGCCTTGTGCGAATCCTTCACGCGAAACGCCAGGCCGCAGGCCGAGGGGCCGTGCTCGGCGGCGAAGTAACCGGCCGGGCTGCGCGGCTCGCGGTTGACGATGAAGTTGATGCCGCCCTGCCGGTACAGCACCACGTCTTTGGAGCGGTGGCGCGCCACGAGCGTGAACCCGAGCTGTTCGAACACCGGCTCCAGCGTGCCCGCCACGGGCGCAGCGAACTCGACGAACTCGAAGCCCATCAAGCCCATCGGGTTGTCGAAAAGATCGGCCATGGTGGCTCCTGAAAGTGAACGAACGCGCAGTTTGCCGGATCAGCGGTCGGTGTGGATCAGATGTGCAACCAGGCCAGCACGCCCAGTACGATGCCGATCGCGCTCAGGCCGAACACGCCTTTTTCCAGGCCCTTGCTCTTGGTCAGCAGGGCGATGGCGGCCATGGCGATCGCGATCTGCAGCGCCGTGGTGGCCTGGGCCCAGCGGTGGTGCTGGTGCATCTTCTCCGCGCTCTGTTTGTCGAACGCCGTGGATTCACCTTCGAGTTTTTCAGCGGCCAGCTTGATCTCGGCCTTCTCGGTCTTGTAGCGCTTGATCTCGTCCTGGTAGAAGGTCTTGCGCGCGTCGGGCGCGAGTTCCAATGCCAGCTCGGAGAGGTTCTGCTTGCTGCTCTTCGACTGGTAGTAGTTCCACTGGTTGGAGGCCTCGGTCTTGCGTATGGCCGCATCGTTCTTCAACAGGCCCGCGTCGGCCTGCGTTGCGCCACCCATGTACGAGAACATCGCACCGACGGTGGCCAGGATGGCCGTGATGACCGCCAGCTGCCCGGCCGTGCCGCCGGGCTCGTGCTGCGCCGCGTGTTCGAGTTCGTGGTCGTGCGGGCCGTGCACGTGAAAGCCGCCTGATGACATGTCAATCTCCTCGGGTTCTTTTGTAATGGGTGAAGCTGTAGTGCAGGCCTTGCGGCGTGCTGTGGTCTTCGCGGGATGTCTGGGCGAAGCGGGCACGGTCCCAGGCCGGAAAAAAGGCATCTCCGTCGAAATCGGCATCGATCTCGGTCAGGGCGAGTTCATCGGCGAGCGGCAGGGCCTGCGCGTAGATTTGCGCGCCGCCGATCACGAAGGCCTTCGGGTCGCCCGCCACAGCGGCCAGCGCATCGGCCAATGATGCCGCGGCCTCGGCACCAGCCGCCTGCCATGCGGCGTTGCGCGTGATCACGATGTTGCGTCGCTGCGGTAGCGGGCGGCCGATCGAGTCCCAGGTCTTGCGGCCCATGATGATCGGGCAGCCGAGCGTGAGCTGCTTGAAACGCGGCAGATCACCCGGCAGGTGGACGAGCAACTGGTTGTTCTTGCCGATCGCCCCGTTGCGGGCGACAGCGGCGATCAGGCACAGGGCGGGGCGGTTCATGGCCACGATTGTGGCAGCGCCGCGCCGCGCCTTTTCAGGCGAGCGTGGCGGCTTCCTTGCCCCGTGCGAAGTGCTGCTGCATCAGTTGCAGTACGCGCGGGCCGTTGCGCGCCTTCAGCGCCGCCATGATCTGGCGGTGCTCTTTCAGTGAAGCTTCGAGCCGGCCCTGTTTGAAAAGCGAGTGGTGGCGGTTGAGCTTCATCACTTTGCGCAGGTCGGCCACGAGCTGCAAACGCCAACGGCTGTCGGCGATCTCGAGCAGGCGCATGTGGAAACGCTCGTTGGCGGCGAAGAAGCGTTCGCGGTCGGCCACGCTCGCCTCGAGCTTCTGGTGCAGCGTGTCGAGCTCGGCCAGCTGCGTGTCGGTGGCATTGACGGCGACCACGACCGCCGCATCGCTTTCCAGCAGCGCGAGCAGGTGGTAGACCTCGGCGAGGTCACGCTCCGAAACTTCGGTGACGTAAGCGCCACGCCGCAGCTTCATCGTGACCAGGCCTTCCGAGGCCAGCACCTTCAGCGCTTCGCGCAGCGGTGTGCGGCTGATGCCGAATTCGGCAGTGAGCAGCTGCTCGTCGATCCAGCTGCCCGGGGCAAGCGTGTGCGACATGATCCGCGAGCGAAGCTGCTCGGCCACCTGCTCGTACAGCG